>Ga0210019_1000502_pt1 | contig 49429 bp, 54 predicted proteins | sample CryGeyCG2114_020_2_FD_183969 | JGI IMG/M metagenome (GOLD analysis project Ga0210019, IMG submission 183969) | Groundwater microbial communities from aquifer - Crystal Geyser CG11_big_fil_rev_8/21/14_0.20 (SPAdes) (version 2) | ecosystem: Environmental > Aquatic > Deep subsurface > Groundwater ...
CCTCGTTTGCCGATGTTAAATCGTCCAAATTACGAACAATGCCCACTTTTTCCTGCATGATCGCTTTAATTTCCAATTGAATATTTCCCAATTCATACACCAGTAGCTCTGCATCCGAATTTTTTAAAATTGCAAAAGCAGTCTGCCAGTCAGTAAATACGGCGGGAGTGGGGGATCCAGCAATTTCATTTTCTTGGATCGCCATAGCCGCCTGCTTCGCAAATACGGCCGCTTCCAGCAAAGAGTTACTCGCTAAGCGATTTGCCCCATGCACACCGGTGCACGCCACTTCACCAATGGCAAATAAATTGTCCACATTTGTTTTTCCGTCTAGGTCTGTCGCAATTCCACCACAGCAAAAATGGGCCGCCGGCATAATCGGAATTAAATCAGTTGCCAAATCGTACCCGGATTTTTGGAGCGTCTTATATATATAAGGGAATCGTTCCTGCAAATAGTCAGCACTTTTTGCCGTCATGTCCAAGTAAACCTGCCCTTTTTTCGATTCTAAATAGATTGCCCGCGCTACCACATCGCGTGGCGCCAACTCAGCCAAAACATGCGTCTCTTGCATAAAACGTTCGCCTAACTCATTTACAATTAATGCCCCTTCACCTCGCAATGCCTCCGACAGCAGCAAAACATCGTCACCACCTGTAAATGCCGTTGGATGAAACTGAATGAACTCCATATCCTTTAAAGTAGCACCAGCCCTATAAGCCATTGCAAAACCATCACCGGTTGCAACAGCCGGGTTAGTAGTAACCTCGTAAATTTGCCCAAGGCCACCACTCGCCATTAATACGTGCGCACTTGATAAAAGTTCCAACTCTTCCGTTTCGCTATTAATTATAATGATGCCCTGACACACTCCGCCTTCTACAACCAGATCAACGGCCAGTGTGTTTTCTAATATAGTGATATTTTTATGTTCTTCCACCTTTTGTACGAGTTTCGTCTCAATTTCTAGCCCGGTCGTATCTTTATGATGCGCAATCCGCCTCGCCGCATGACCACCTTCTCGCGTTAGTGCAATAGAGCCATCATGCTGATCAAAATCGACACCTAAATCGATCAACTCCTTAATGACCAATGGTCCATTTTCCACCATTAACTTCACAGCTTCATTATTGTTGTGGTTGCTGCCCGCTTCCAAAGTATCTTTAATATGTTGTGCAAAAGTATCGGTTTCTGCCAAAACCGTCGCAATCCCACCCTGCGCCAATCGGGTACTTCCACCCAATAGCGCAGACTTGGTCACAATTGTTACAGGTAAGCGTTTAGCTATTATTAATGCCGCAGATAAGCCAGCAATACCAGAGCCGATGATGATTGCTTGTGAATTCATTATGATTTAATCTTTACGTCCTCCCGCTTAGAAATAATTTTATCAATAAGCCCGTAAGCCAAGGCTTGCTCGGCGGTCATAAAGAAGTCTCGTTCGGTATCGTCTTCAATTTTTGATAACTTTTGACCACTGTGCTTCGCCAAAATACCGTTAAGACGCGCCTTTGTTTCAATAATATGGGTTGCATGAATATGAATATCAGTCGCTTGTCCTTGAATGCCACCAAGCGGTTGATGAATCATCACCTCCGAATTAGGTAAACAAAAACGCATGCCCGGTTCACCACCCGTAAGCAAAATTGATCCCATACTGGCGGCAATTCCCACACAAACAGTTGCCACCTTTGGTGTAATTAACTGCATTGTGTCATAAATTGCCAAACCGGCAGTAACATGCCCACCTGGGCTTTGAATATACATTGTAATGTCCTTAGTTGGACTTTCTTTCTCTAAAAAGAGCAACTGCGCAATAATACTGTTAGCGACGTGATCATCAATCCCACTGCCCAAAAAGATAATTCGATCTTTTAACAGACGAGAGTAAATGTCGTAAGCTCGTTCACCAAGGCTGGTTTTTTCGATAACGGTCGGTACTAAAATTGTATTAGTTGCCGGATCATACTGAGAAGTAATAAATTGCGATGTGCATGCATTCATAGTTTGTATTTATATTAACGCTAACAGTCTACCATAAGTGCTTATTGCTCGTAAACGGCAAACAACCTACCACTCGTCCTAAATTCTTCATCCTTAACTTTATAGACCACTTCATCTGTTTCGTTATCGTAGCGTTTTGTTGTAAATAAAACCGATGCGCCATTCCATTCCTCTTTAATAGTGTCAATTTCCGTAAGTGCAACTTCTCTTTTAGTTAACTCAGGCAAATTAAGTGAATAGGCCAAAACTGGCGCAGAGTTGTAATACTCATCACAGTCAAAAGCATCAGTTTCTAATTCAGGTTTATTTTTGACTGTATAGAGAAGCGCATCACCATCAGGACTAAAAGCTACAATCTCTATCACCATATCCGTCTCGCCAAATCGACCAATTACTTCATCAGTTGGTTGCTTGAGTACATTAAGGGTGCTTGGCATCACACTGACAAATGGACAACCAGCTGGGACTGTATTTGCGGAATAAAAGTAATATTTACCATCATCAGAAATCTTTCGTTCAGGTGTATTGTCCGCTAGAGGCATATCTGTTAGTTCACCTGTAATTAAATTTAAACGAAATGGGTTACTCCATTCGCCTAAAGCTAAGGATAAATTAACGTAATCACCACCAGACCAGTTCTCAATAAAAAATTCCGGCGGATATTTTTTGGCAGCAATTTGCGTACGCACTTCCAAAGTACGTGTAGGAATATCATATTCGTACACAGTCAAATTTTCTTCATTAGCAAGAAGTAAGATAGATTTACCATCCGGTGAGAAAACAGCATCCGGAATGTTAGCTGTATGAACGTTTACAATTTCTTCTGTTTTTAAATTAAATAATTGAACTTCTGTCTCCAATAACATTATTACCCATTCTTGATTGGGTCCTAAAATAAAGTCATGAGGATACTGATTCTCGCCACCAACATTTTCTAAAAGCAATTCCGGCTCATTATTTCCCATTCTTTGCCATAGGTTATAGATGGGACGAGTTCTGCCATTTGTACTGATCTCACGGACAAGGGTTGTATACAGAAGCGTTAGTTTATCTTGGTTTTGTCCATTGTCACTTTCCATGACTGACTCTGTATTGGTTTGATCAGTTGGGTTATTTGTCGTTATCGACTGACATCCAGTAAGAAAAATTAAAATAATAATTGGGATCAAAAATTCTCGAAGCATGACTTTTGTGATTAGATAGACAAAAAACATTATAAGATCGCTTCTAAAGAAAAGCAAAAAATAAATTTGACTTTTAAATATTTGTTGATAAGATAGTCGAGCTGTTAGGCAAACTTTGCTTAGTAGCTTGATCCTTAACATCTAGGTTACAGCAGAGAAACTTGTCAAATTTCTCTTGAAATTAAAAAAAACTGGAGCTCACAGTATAAATATAGGAGCACACAGCACTCTTTTTTGATGAAGAGTTTGATCCTGGCTCAGGATTAACGCTGGCGGTGTGTCTAATACATGCAAGTCGAGCGAGGCTTCGAGCCGAGCGGCGGACGAGCGAGTAACACGTTAGTACCTGCCCCGAACTCAGGGATAACCCACCGAAAGGTGTGGCTAATACCGGATGGTCCCGTAAGGGTAAAGATTTATCGGTTCGGGAGGGGCTTGCGGCCTATCAGCTTGTTGGTGAGGTAAGAGCTCACCAAGGCTACGACGGGTAACTGGTCTGAGAGGATGATCAGTCGCGATGGGACTGAGACACGGCCCATACTCCTACGGGAGGCAGCAGTAGGGAATCTTCCACAATGGGCGAAAGCCTGATGGAGCAACACCGCGTGGTCGATGAAGCCCCTTGGGGTGTAAAGACCTTTTCTGAGGGAAGAATTCTGACGGTACCTTAGGAATAAGCACCGGCTAACTCCGTGCCAGCAGCCGCGGTAATACGGAGGGTGCAAGCGTTATCCGGAATAATTGGGCGTAAAGCGTCTGCAGGTGGTTTGTTAAGTCAGATATTAAAGACGGCAGCTCAACTGTCGGAGTGTATCTGATACTGGCAGGCTAGAGTCTTGGAGAGGTAAGCAGAATTCTGCATGTAGGGGTAAAATCCGTAGATATGCAGAGGAATACCAAAAGCGAAGGCAGCTTACTGGCCAAGTACTGACACTCATAGACGAAAGCGTGGGGAGCAAACAGGATTAGATACCCTGGTAGTCCACGCCGTAAACACTGGACACTCGGTGTTGGGGGTCTCAACCGCCCTCAGTGCCTAAGCTAACGCGATAAGTGTCCCGCCTGGGGAGTACGATCGCAAGATTAAAACTCAAAGGAATAGACGGGGACCCACACAAGCGGTGGAGCATCTGGTTTAATTCGACAATAAGCGAGGAACCTTACCTGGACTTGACATCCCGAGAATTCTTTAGAAATAGAGAAGTGCCTTCTGGAACTCGGTGACAGGTGCTGCATGGTTGTCGTCAGCTCGTGCCTTGAGGTGTTCGGTTAAGTCCGTGAACGAGCGCAACCCTTGTCCTGTGTTGTATTTTTCACAGGAGACTGCCGGCTTCAAGTCGGAGGAAGGTAAGGATGACGTCAAATCAGCATGGCCCTTATGTCCAGGGCTACACAGGTGCTACAATGGCAGGTACAACGGGTAGCCAAGCAGTAATGCGGAGCCAATCCTTCAAAGCCTGTCTAAGTTCGGATTGAGGGCTGAAACTCGCCCTCATGAAGTTGGAATCGCTAGTAAACGTGCATCAGCAATGGCGCGTTGAATATGTTCCTGGGTCTTGTACTCACCGCCCGTCAAGTCACGAAAGATGGGGGCGCCCGAAGTCCCAGACTCGTTCTGGGCCTAAGGTGAAACCATTGATTGGGACTAAGTCGTAACAAGGTATCCGTAGGAGAACCTGCGGATGGACCACCTCCTTTAGGGAGACCTTAATGGTTGAACCTCAACTATTTAGTGGATTTTCCACTCTATGTTATCCGAGGTCAAAATCAGATTCTTAATCTGGTAGACAAGCTCTTCTCTGCTGTAATTTGGATGTTAAATTTCAGCCGACCTGCAAAGGTCGGCCTTTTTTTGCGTTGAAGCAAAAGCCAAAATGTTGTCTGGATGCATACGACATCTTGACTACAAGTAAAAGACAGGTATAAATAGATAGTTTATACTTAACCCAATAAACATATGGTACGAGAAATAGGTGAGGTGCCGGAATTAAAGGAACGTCCTGAAGTAACCGAGGTAGTTCCGACAGCAGTTACATCAATTGCCGATGAAACTGCAGAGTAAGCAAGAAAAGCCGCTGAAGCCGAACAAAGACGGATGGAAGACTACGCGGATAGACACTATGGCTCACACGGTGTTGCAATTCAGGGGCATTTTTGGCATTAGTATCTCACTTAAAGCGGGAGACAACAAGATCCTCCCGCCATCCGCGTCCAGCGTGTATACAACGAGTATCAATTTGATACTTGTTTTTTTATAGTACGTTCATTGACAAAAAGAAGATCGGTTGGCATACTACGAAAAGTATCATCTCTACCCAATATGAATAAAGTCAACAGACTTAGCACGATACTACATGATGATTGGACAATACCACCATATCGTCGAAATTACCGATTGGACCTCCGTCCATTAAATGCCACACTAGAGGAAATGTATTTACTTTTGTGTGTATGGAGACATGTTAGCGAGGAAGAAAATGTCGATAGTGTAATTATTCAATCAGCGCATGATAATCATTGCTTAACGGGAGGGGAGTGTATTGATTGGCTTCCTACTGTACTGGATGCATATTGCGATGATCAGGACGTGTCTATCAAACTTTCTTATCAAGATCGTTTGGTTGCAGAAGTAGTGAGGCGATTCAATCAATATATTATCACGCAACTATCTTTTCCATATCAAGATGCCAACAATCGTAATTGGCGAAGAATCTGCTCCTCACCACACATTGACAAACTTTTTGCTGGGCAAGGCTTTATGGCTGGCGGTGGGAACTCGGTTAAAGCACCAAAATTCTAAAGCAAAAAAAACCTCGCTTACGCTCGGTCTGAATGGTGGGCGAAGGAGGACTTGAACCTCCGACCTCGACATTATCAGTGTCGCGCTCTAACCAGCTGAGCTACCCGCCCGGGTAAAATTTGTAAATTTTCTTACCTCACTAGCGTTCAAACGGTAAGAAAATTTACAAATTTTACCGAGTGACAATCATTTGGTGGAGTCAGAGGGAGTCGAACCCTCGACCTCCTGCGTGCAAGGCAGGCGCTCTAGCCAGCTGAGCTATGACCCCGTAAGGAGAATTTGTGAATCGAACTTGTTCGAATGAGCAAATTACGACTGGAGGGGTAAGCATTTGCGAAGCAAATCACTATGACCCCAGTTAAGTAACCGATAACTTGTGCATTATTCTAAACTTGCTAATAAATTGCAAGTAAAAAATATCTATATATAATAGATATATGAAAAAAAAACTGATTCGAATTATTTCCAGCTGTTGTCTTCTTAAATATCGCCTGTTTTATCCAAACGTCAAAATTGGCAAGGGCGTAATTACAGGATGGAAACTCAAAATCAAAGGTCCGGGGCAGGTTAACATAGCTAATGGCGTCAATATGTGGGCATTTGCCGAGCCAAATCAGCTCTATACCTACAAAAAGGACGCAGTTATACGAATCGGGCAAAACACACGCTTGAATGGAGTTACGATTCAAGCACGGCAGTCTGTAGAAATTGGCGCAAACTGCTTAATCGGTAGTGCCATTATTATGGACAACGATTTTCACTCAATCGACCCGGCCAAACGGCACGATAAAAGCGAAGTTCCTACAAAAGCGGTCACAATTGGCAACAATGTTTGGCTTGCCGGACAATCCGCCATTTTAAAAGGTGTCGAAGTTGGCGACAATGCCGTAGTTGGATTTAGATCCGTAGTTACCAAATCCGTAACTGCCAATACAGTAGTTGTCGGAAATCCGGCGCGCGAAATTAAAACACTCACTAACTCATAAATAATGTTTCTCAAACGTCTTCTGATTTTATTAATTGGTATCCCACTTGGTCTCGCCATTATCAAATTTCGCGAAAAAATCTATCAATGGACCGGTCCTATTAATTTTGCAGAGAAGTATTTAGGAAATGGGGGGACTTTTACCTTGATCGCAATTTTAGGTGGAATTGTTGTCGTTGGCACCATTATTTACTTTACTGGAGCGCACGAGGTCATTTTGGGAAAGTTAGTTAATACAATAAAATTTTAACTTTTGGGACTTTTATTAAGAAAAGGATAAAAACAATTTGACAATTAAGTTTTGATTAATATAATGACTGAGCGTTTCGAATCGAAGACGCCTTGTTTTCCCAGCTTTTTTTCTTTAGCCTTCAGGTTTTCACAGCCAATTGTGAAAGTCTAGAGGGTGAAGAAAATCTCTCCACCCCGACCTTTGACAGATCGAATGAAAGAAATGCAATAAAAAATTTCAGAAAATTGTTGTTATCAATTTTCTGGCTAAAAGTTTTTTATCAGAATTAAGTTAATTAATGTACGTAGTGGATGCCTCGGCTCAAAATTCCGATGAAGGACGTGGTTAGCTGCGATATGCTTCGGCGAGCTGTTAGCAAGCTTTGACCCGGAGATTTCCGAATGGGGGAACCCATACCGAGTCATGTCGGTATACATTTTGCTTTAGGCAAAATGAGGCGACTTGGTGAACTGAAACATCTAAGTAACCAAGGAAAATAAATCAAACGAGATTCCCTTAGTAGTGGCGAGCGAACAGGGAACAGCCCAAACCATAGCTTCGGCTATGGGGTTGCGGACCCCGATATGTACTTACTCTTATTAGTCGAACAACTCTGGAAAGGTTGGCAAAACAGGGTGATAGCCCCGTAGACGAAAATAAGATAAAGCGCTAGGGAGATCCAGAGTAGGGTCGGACACGTGTAATCCGGCTTGAAGCAGGGAGGACCACCTTCCAAGGCTAAATAGATTTTGAGACCAATAGTGAACAAGTACCGTGAGGGAAAGGTGAAAAGCACCCCGGGAGGGGAATGAAATAGTATCTGAAACTACGTATTTATAAAGAGTCGAAGCACCTCGAGTGCGACGGCGTACTTTTTGTAGAACGGGCCAACGAGTTAGCTGTATAAGGCTGGTTAAGGGATTTATACCTGGAGCCATAGTGAAAGCGAGCGTGAATAACGCGACATATAGTCTTATACACTAGACCCGAAACCGAGTGAGCTATCCATGGGCAGGCTGAAGCTTTGGTAAAACGAAGTGGAGGGCCGAACACAAGTCAGTTGCAAGTGGCTGTGATGACCTGTGGATAGAGGTGAAATGCCAATCGAACTCGGAAATAGCTGGTTCTCCTCGAAATAGCTTTAGGGCTAGCCCTATGTTCGAACTTTACGGGGGTAGAGCTCTGTTTAGGCTAGGGGGTTCACTAAACCTACCAAACCTTGATAAACTTCAAATACCGTAAACGGATTCATAGGAGTCAGACTATGACAGCGAAGTGCCATAGTCAAAAGGGAAACAGCCCAGACCATCATCTAAGGTCCCTAATATAGTTTAAGTGGAAAAGGATGTGAGACTACACAGACAACCAGGAGGTTGGCTTAGAAGCAGCCATTCCTTTAAAGAGTGCGTAATAGCTCACTGGTCTAGTGGTTTTGCGCCGAAAATATAACGGGGCTAAAACTATAACCGAAGATGTGGACTTGTACTTTGTACAAGTGGTAGAGGAGCGTTCCCATCAGCGTCGAAGTCGGACTGTGAGGTCTGGTGGAGCGGTGGGAAGTGAAAATGTTGGCATGAGTAACGTAAATTCTGGTGAAAACCCAGGACACCAAAAGCCCAAGGGTTCCCACGCAACGGTAATCGACGTGGGGTTAGTCGGTCCTAAGGCGTAGCCGAAAGGCAAAGTCGATGGATAACAGGTTAATATTCCTGTACAACTGTTAATTCGCCCGAGCAAGACGGGAAGTAACTATATTCGGTGTTTACTCTTCGGAGTATTCATCATTTGTGGAAGCTGAACGTGGCGCTAACTAAGGGGGGACGCAGGAGGTAACCACAGGCGCGTTAATGAATTCGCGTTGAAGCTGTAAGCTTATGCTTTAGTTGGAAAATCCGCTAGAGTTCGCGAGCAGTGATCTAAATTTTCTCTTAATTGAGAAGAGATCTGTGCACATCTCTTGCCTAGAAAATCCTCGTAGTGAGAATTAGCGGTTACCGTACCGCAAACCGACACAGGTGGGCAAGTTGAGTATACGAAGGTGTCGGGATAACTATGCTTAAGGAACTCGGCAAAACAGCAGGTGTAACTTCGGGATAAACCTCGCCAATGCCATTTGATTTATCATTTAGGTGTTGGCCGCAGCGAAAGCCTCCAGGCGACTGTTTACCAAAAACACAGGTCCGTGCTAAACCGTAAGGTGATGTATACGGGCTGACGCCTGCCCAGTGCCAGAAGGTTACGAGGAGGGGTGCAAGCTCTGAATCTAAGCCCTGGTGAACGGCGGCCGTAACTATAACGGTCCTAAGGTAGCGAAATTCCTTGTCAGGTAAAAGAATTTGCCTGAATACGATGGTGACATCGTATATGTATCCAGCTAATAACGGTGAAGCCTAAAATCTCCTCACCGGGAGATTAAGGTAATACCGTGGGAACCTCATAATTGAGGACCCGTAACGACTGATCCGAAAGGTGAGACGCGGTTAACAATAACTGCGTAATACGCTGGCTCTCACATAAAAAAATGCAATCATGGAGATCGGCATTTAACCCCTAAATTATGGATTTTAAATCATATATTACAGGGTTTGTCGACGGCGAAGGCTGTTTCTCGGTCTCATTTACCAAAAGATCCAAATTAAATACCGGGATTGAGGTCAGACCAAGTTTCAGTGTTTCCCAAAAGAAGTTTTCATTGGATCTTCTCAAAAAAATTCACGAATACTTTACCTGCGGCGCCATCAGATATTCAAAGAGCGATGGAGTATACAAGTACGAAGTGCGAAGTCTCAGTGACATTACTTTGTACATTATTCCTCACTTCCAAAAATATCCCTTGCTAACCGCAAAAAGTAAAGATTTTGATCTCTTTGTTCAAATATGTCAAATGATGACAGCTAACTTACATCGTAATCATGAGTATTTAGCCAAAATCATTGACCTGGCTTACCAAATGAACTGTAGTGGTAAGCGCAAGTATCAACGAAAAGATCTCCTAAAATTGCTGTGAGATGAAGATATAGTCTGATCTATGGTGAAAGCCATAGCCTAACAATTGAAGTTCTGACCCGCACGAATGGCGTAACGGTCTGGAGACTGTCTCAAGCATAGACCCGGTGAAATTGCAATATCGGTAAAAATGCCGATTAATTACAGGTAGACGGAAAGACCCCGTGCAGCTTTACTATAGTTTGACATTGAGTCGAGATTTAGTTTGTGTAGGATAGGTGGGAGACTTTGAAGCTTGGACGTCAGTCCGGGTGGAGTCGTCCTTGAAATACCACCCTTGCTACATTTTGCCTCTAACTCGTTAACAAAACGAGGACATTGTTTGATGGGTAGTTTAACTGGGGCGGTTGCCTCCTAAAGAGTAACGGAGGCGTACGAAGGTTCCCTAGCACCGGATGGAAATCGGTGTGATAGTATATTCGCATAAGGGAGCTTAACTGCAAGACCTACAAGTCGAGCAGATGCGAAAGCAGGTGAAAGTGATCCGATACCACCATGTGGGTGGGGTATCGCTCAACGGATAAAAGTTACGCCGGGGATAACAGGCTTATCTCCCCCAAGAGTTCACATCGACGGGGAGGTTTGGCACCTCGATGTCGGCTCGTCGCATCCTGGGGCTGGAGAAGGTCCCAAGGGTATGGCTGTTCGCCATTTAAAGCGGTACGCGAGCTGGGTTCAGAACGTCGTGAGACAGTTTGGCCCCTATCTCCTGTAATCGAAGGAAATTTGAGGGAATCTATTCCTAGTACGAGAGGACCGGAATGGACGAACCACTGGTGTATCAGCTGTCGTGTCATCGGCAATGCTGAGTAGCTACGTTCGGAATGGATAACCGCTGAAAGCATCTAAGCGGGAAGCCAATCCCAAGATTAGATTTCCCCATTAGCCTGCCCAGAGACTATGGGCTTGATAGGCCTAAGGTGTAAGCACAGTGATGTGTTCAGCCTACAGGTACTAATAGGCGATTGAACTTAATTCTGCTAAATACTTTTAGCCAGTAAATTGCATAACAACAAACAACCATAAGTGGTTTTCTCTTGGTGTCTATGGAGAAGGAGGTACACCTGTTCCCATCTCGAACACAGCAGTTAAGCCCTTCATCGCCGATGATACTTAGGCTAGACCTTGGTAAAGTAGGACGACGCCAAGATAAAGCTACTTATGGCAAGTACAACAAAAGGAACACACTATTCGTATAGCGATACTATAAGAGGTGTGTTTTTTGCGTATGTGTGAACTCTAAGCCAAATTAAACTCTGTCGGGTCCGTAACCTTCTGATTGCGTGACGTAATTGGATTGTAGATGTTGTAGTACAATTCCACCAACTTGCTAGTGTCTAACTGGCTAACTTTAAGACCACAATTTTCCAAACCTGCAATTACAGTGCTTACACGCTGGTTTAAGCCTTTTATTAGACGTTCGAACTCTTTATGCCGTTTTTGAATTTCGACAGCTGTATCGGCCATTTTAAAGCGCTGAAAGAACTTTGTGAATATCGAAGTCTTTTGGGATCTTAATGGGTCAAAAGGAACTACTACGTAGAAAGCTTTGTCCATAATATCGGCAAATTCTAACAGGCGGTGGATATATTCTACATACTCAAAAGTCTGCTTTTGTAAAAGTGGGTTTTTTTGCTTTTCACCAATACTTTTTAAGTTACTTAAATAATTATCCAAATCTAATTTTTTAGATCGAACTACAATTTGAATTGGAAAGTCCAAAGTATTAAGAAAAGCCTGATAAGAGTAAATAATCGCATTCTGTTCCTCTTCAGATTTTAGATTGAAATTGACACTAGTTGTCTCCAAGACGACCCTAAGCCCTCCATTTTTGAGAACCAGGACATTGTCCCTAATTTCGGCAATACGGAGGTGGGTTTGGGTGGCCGACCCGCTGATTAGCTTGGCACCTTTAACTTTGCTTGCCTTTGCACCCTGTACCACATTTGTATCTTGCAATTTTGTCGCCATAACTAAGAGTTAGGATTATCAATTTCATTAATTTTTCTTGAAAGTTCAAGCAATTTTTGACGTTTTTCGAGATTTGTCAGCTCAGCCTCCTTTTTAGAATCTTTTTTAATTTCATCCGGCAAAGGCTTTAAGACAGACAGACGAACATCATCTTCACCCTGGCGCCAATATCTAATTTTAGGTTTAAAACTAAACTCAATAAAATAGAGAGCTGCCTCTAAAAAAGTCATATCTTTAATCTTTACAAAGGCAATAATCAGCGTTAGCAAAGCAATAATTACCACCGGCGGGCCCCAAACGGTCCAGACAAAAGATTGTGCCAAAAGAATATAAATCGCATAGGCAAAACCACCACCCACTAGCACTATTGCCAGCTGTTTAAACGTTACCGGCCCAATAATTGTATCGGCACGTTGTACGTCTTGAGGGATTTGAAACTGCATACGCTCTATTTACATCCAGTAATTATAGCATATTAAAGCTAAAAATTAAAGCATTTAGCACCTAAATTTCAATATCATCGTAAAGGTAGATAAATCCCTCATCTTTTACCTGGTTATAATACTTTCGATCCGCTGTAATAAAGATGGCATTAAGCTCTTTGGCCAGAATATGAAAAGCAGCGTCGTAATAGCTGATTTTTGGGTATTTTTGCACCATTTTTGCCACCGATTGCATTCCCAAATAGTCCAAGGGAACGATACCTATATCTAGATCATAAAAACGATTTATTGCTTCTTCAAACTCTGGTAAATCTCTAAATTCTCTAGTTAGCGTATTTCCAACTTCATACACTAGTATAGATGGCGCAAATAAGGCGATTTCTCTACTATGGTGGTACTTCAATAAATAATCCACCGTCTCCGGGCTGGTAGATTCATCTAAAAAACTATTTAAGATGACAGAACTATCAACTACGTAAGGCTTATGCTTTAAAATTTTAATGGCCATGGTAACGATCAAATCTTATTAATTCTACAGCACTCAATTGTGATTTTCGCTTTTTATGATTATTCTTACGAAACTCTAAAAACCAATCCATAGAAGATTCATCCTGATTATGACTCCGTTTATTAAAATCTTTTTCAACCAGCTCGCCTATATATTTACTTTTATTTGCCCCTTTTGTTAAACGGTTAAGTTTTACAACCGCACTTGGCGACAAAGACAACGTTACTCTTTTAAAACCTGCTTTTTTTGGTTTAATCATAAAGCTTAATTACTTACATAACAATTTTACATAACTTTTTTATCAAACACAACTATTTAGTCCGGCTTCCTTTACTTTTCCTGTAGATTCTGCCAAACTCCACTTCGCATTAACGAGCAGAAAAACATATGATAGACTCCAATATTCGCAATTTTTGTATTATCGCCCATATCGATCACGGTAAATCAACCTTGGCCGATCGGTTACTAGAGTTAACAAACACAATTCAAAAAAGAGCCATGAAAGCCCAGCTACTGGACACAATGGACATTGAACAAGAGCGTGGCATTACCATTAAATTGCAGCCGGTTCGCATGGATTATGAAAAGGACGGCAAGCACTACATTTTAAACTTAATTGATACCCCCGGACACGTTGATTTTACCTACGAAGTTTCCCGTAGTTTAGCGGCCTGCGAAGGCGCCATTTTAGTTGTGGATGCCAGTCAAGGCATTGAGGCGCAAACTTTGGCAAACACTTACTTGGCAATTGAACACAATCTGGAAATTATCCCGGTCATGAACAAAATCGATCTGCCATTTGCCGACCCAGAACGTGTTGGTCGCGAAATCGAAAATACATTTGGCATTCCCAAAGAAGATATTTTGGCAATTTCCGCTAAAGACGGAACCAACGTTGATAAGCTTCTCGATTTAATTGTGAAACAAATTCCCCCGGCTAAAATTGAAAATACCGATCAAACTAAAGCCCTAATTTTTGACTCCGTTTATGATCAATACAAAGGCGTAGTTGCTTTTGTACGTGTAAACGAGGGCACCATTACCGTTGGCGACAAAGTGACCCTGTTAAACACCAAAACCCAGTTTGAAGTACTTGAAGTCGGCTACTTTAGGCCGGCATACGAAAAGGCCAGAGAACTGAAATCCGGCGAAGTTGGTTATGTGGTTACCGGCCTTAAAAGTGTAGGTGAAGCCCGAGTAGGGGACACAATCTGGCAATCTAAAACCACAAAACTTGAAGACGCTGTCCCTCTTCCCGGCTACAAAAAAGTCAAACCGTTCGTCTTTGCCAGTATTTTTTGTACCGAAGGCGAAGATTTCCCCCTTTTGCGTGACGCTCTTGATAAATTAAGCCTAAATGACAGCGCCCTGCAATTTGAACCGGAACAGTCCACCGCCTTAGGCTACGGCTTTAGATGCGGCTTTTTAGGCCTCCTCCATTTGGAAATTGTTCAAGAACGACTGGAGCGCGAATATGATCTCGACCTAGTTGTTACAGCACCATCTGTGTCTTACGTTGCCATATTAACTAACGGTGACAGGGTCGAAGTTTCAACCCCATCGCAACTGCCGGACCGCGCCCATATTGATAAAATTGAAGAACCTTGGGTTGATGTCGAAATTTTAGTCCCAAAAGATTACGTTGGTAACGTGATGAAACTTTGCCAAGAAAACCGGGGCCACAGCAAAAATATTCAATATTTGGATGAAAACCGTGTGCTTTTAGTTTTTGAAATGCCTCTAGCCAACATTGTTGTCGATTTTTATGATCATCTGAAAAGTACAACCTCCGGCTATGCCTCTATGAGCTACGAGTTTAAAGAAAACCGAGCCGGTGACCTGGTTAAGGTCGACATTTTGATTGCTGGCGAAGAAGTTGATGCCTTATCTGTAATGACTCACCGTAGCGAAGCACAAGAAATTGGCTCCCGCCTTACCAAAAGACTTAAACAGGTAATTCCCAAAGCCCAGTTTGAAATTGCCTTACAAGCCGCCATTGGTGCCAAAGTCATCGCCCGTGAAAGTATTAGTGCCTTGCGTAAAGACGTTATCGCCAAACTATACGGAGGTGACCGAACCCGTAAAGACAAGCTCCTCAAAAAACAAAAGGCCGGTAAAAAGCGGATGAAACAAGTCGGCAAAATCAATCTACCCCAAGAAGCATTCCTCGCTATTCTAAAAAGAGACTAACCTAGCAGCTGTTTTAGTTCTTGTTCTGTTAAATCGCGCCAATCGCCTTCTTCCAGCCTGGAGTCCATCCAAAGCTTGTTCATTCTAATGCGTTTTAAACTAACAACCGGAATTCCTACCTTGCGGCAAATTCTGCGAATTTGCCTGTTCTTACCCTCCGTAATAATAATGCGCATGGTGTTTTTAGTAACCAATTTAATGGTTGTCGGCTTTGTCTCTTCACCTAAAATTCTTACTCCGTCCTCCAGTTTGTCTCTTCGGCCCGCTGTAATTGTGCCTTCTACCTCCACCTCGTACTCTTTTTCTTTTTCAAAACTCGGATGGAGTAGTTGGTGCGTAATCCGCCCATCGTTTGTCAAGATTAGCAGCCCAGTAGTTTCCTTATCCAGCCGTCCAATTGGAAAAATACGCTCCGGCACATCCACCAAATCAACAACAGTTTCATCATCTACGTGTGAGGCACAAGTTGTCACCACACCCGCCGGCTTATTAAGCATAATGTAGCGCATCTTTTCCTCATTGGCCCGCAAGCGGGGATCTACCTCCACCTTGTCCTTGTCCGGATCGATCTTCACACCCATCTCTGTTACCACGGCGCCATTTACGGTAATCAGCCCATCGGCAATATACTCCTCGCACTTACGGCGAGAGCCCACACCCAATTGTGCCAAATGTTTTTGGAGGCGAATTTCTGTCATACGTAAGTGTTGTTTCCAAAAGTAGGTTCTATTTTTTAAGTATACCAAAAAAAGCCGAAAAAACCAAACTTTTCCTTTGCATTAGCATGCCGATCTGGTAAATTAGGCGCTGCAAGTGCAATTACATTGGGGCGTGGCCAAGTGGTAAGGCAGCTGGTTTTGGTCCAGCCATTCGTGGGTTCGAATCCTACCGCCCCAGCCAACAGTTCGAGCGCAAGCGAGAACCTTTTTCTGTTGTGATGTGAATGAGGTTAACTAACGATTTGGACCCGATTCATAATTTGGTGTATTTATATTCTGGCAGGTACCCCGTATTTTAGACAGTAGTTCTGAAAAGAGCTAAAATCTAAAATATAATACAATACATATGAGCCACAAAATACCAATAGAAGTGCGAAATTTAGTTATGGAACGTATTAAAGTAGATGGTATTAATGCAAATTGCAACAGCCAAAGAAGCCAAAGAAGCCAAAGATTTTATCTATCGGGAATTTGGAATTGACTGGCATCTTCATTGGGTTCAGAAACTTCTTAAAAAAAACTTTGCTGTTCATTTAAGAAGATCAGGGGAATCCCAGGGAATGCGCCAAATGAAGCCGTCCAAGCATCATTTGTAGAGGAGTATAATGGTATTAAGGCTCGCGCAGATAAGGGTGATATTCACTTACTCTTTTTTGACCCCACTCATCAGGTTCACAACACCATCTTTGGCAAATGCTGGCAGAAAAGGGGAGCAGAGGGAACTCTCGTGCTTCCTTCAAATACCGGAAGAAAAAGGATTTCTATATTGGGAGCGATGAATCCCATTTCACTTCAATTTACCAGTATCATCACGGAAGACAATTGCGATCAATTCATGATGCAGGAGATGCTCAAACAGATCAGGATTGAATATTCTGATCACAAACAAATCATCATGATTCTGGATAATGCCAGCTACAACCATGCCTACAGTGTGCGTGACCTTGCTGAAGAACTGAATATCCAATTGAAGTTCTTACCACCCTACTGTCCTAACCTCAACCTCATTGAAAGACTGTGGAAATTCATGAAGAAAAAAGCTCTTTCTTCTATCTACTTTCCAACTTTTTTGGACTTCATATCGGCCATCTCCAACTTCTGTGTTCAGATTGAAAATTATGATTCAGAACTTAAGAGATTATTTGGCAAAAATTTGAAATTATTAAAGAGGTTTAGTATAACAGCATATCATAACTTGGATACATGAATTATTGTTAGTGGCTTCGCCACTAACTTAATTCTTTTCACTTAAAATGTGATCGGAATTGCTGCAACCTTAACAAGCAATAAGCCAAATATCTACCTCATGGGATACTCCACACAACCAAACTTATAATCGTCCACCTGTCAACATTTTACAAATTCCCTGTAAACAAATTGCTATATTTTTACATCCGGAGTAAAATTATATTACACTAACCTTTGCTATATGGCTTATAAAAATCTTAAAGAATTAAGGACAAGGTTTAATATATCGCAAGTAGAATTAGCTCAAAGACTAGGCATTTCTCGCCCTACTTTAATAAAAATAGAAAAAGGCGAAAAGGCTTTAACTCCCCAACAAGAACAAATCTGTGATCAAATTTTTAAATTTTCCGAACATAATGATTCCCAAATTAGAATCAACATTCCTCAGCAAAAACTAGATAAATTTGAACAAGTTTTGCTTTATGTTCTACAAAAAGTTGGCGCTAAGCCAAATGTAGGGGAAACCGTTTTATATAAGCTCCTCTATTTTATCGATTTTGATTATTACGAAAAGTTTGAGCAGCAACTTATGGGTTTAACCTATATCAAAAACCACTTTGGCCCTACTCCCAGAGAGTTTAAAAAAGTCATAGACGACATGGTTACCCACGGTAAGCTTGAGGCGGTGCGCTCAACCTATTTTTCTAAAGACCAAAAAAAATATCTCCCCAAGGTTAATCCTAATTTAGGCAACTTTAATGGTAATGAGCTTGAGATGATTGACTCTGTGCTAGAAAGGTATGCAGATAAGTCCGCTAGCCAGCTTTCTGATATATCTCATAGAGATATGCCCTGGATGGCAGCAAAAATGCAGGAAAACATTGAATACGAACTCGTCTTTTACAGATCAGAGGAATTTTCTGTTCGTGATTATGATGCACTTTAATCTTGTTTGCTAATGAACATTGAGCATACAGTTGAGTTTGAAAAAGATCTTAAAAAATTGTCTAAAAAGTACAGAACTTTATCAGATGACCTTAAAAATTTAAAAAAGGCGATCTGCTCTTCTCCAGAAGGAAATGGCACAAAGCACTGGAATTTGATTACAAGTTTAGGTGAAAACTCTGTGTATAAGGTTCGACTAGCTTCACGTAGTGTTGGTGGTGACAAATTAAGAGTTATCTACAAGTACAATAAAGGGCAAGTAGTATTATTGTTTATTGAACTCTATTTTAAAGGTGATAAAGTAAATGAGGATGCAGCAAGGATCAAAAAATATTGCAACAACCGAAAAAATTCCACTTAAAGAATTTCAAAAATTAATCAGAGAATACCTCTACACCCAAAGGCTACCTCAGGACCAAGTCATCGTTGATTTAATACCCGAACAAGACCAACCCCACATACTCGAACGCAAAGGCGTAATTGATCGAATTAAGGGGTGATTGAGAATATTGTGGATATTTTTGAATGGTAGGACTGCTAACTACGGCGTTTACTACCTCCATTCCAAGGTCGTAGCCATATTGCATAACTTAGTCACAAAATTTGTAAATATCTCGGGAGCTTACCATGGTTTTGTAGGCGGTAGATCAATTTCAAACATTGGATGACAGCATCAATAGAGGCATGTATAAAGAGGGAGCACAGCCATGGTTGGTAAAAAGATCCAGTTTTTGCAGGGATGATTTTAATGAAATAACTTAAATAGTGCTAAAAAGGGTACTTGCCACCAGTGTGTTTATTAGCCACTAAATGACTGCGAGCATGACAGTACCAGCTTGTTGTTGATGATCAAATTTAAATTCAATGGGCACAAGTTGCATACCCGATTTTCCGCTCCTAATTCCACCTCGTTTAATTTTTAATTCTAAATAATGCCCTGCTCCCAATATCTCCGTTAGCGAATTAGGCAATGTCAGATTACCAACCCCACCCAATAAGCCCAATCCATTGCCATGTATATGTGTCAAATGCCTCCTTAAACCATCAACAGCATATGTTAACACCTCAACAACAGTTGGCACGGTCAACATTGCATTATTGTTCAGCATCTCATCTGGACCTACAAAATTCGGTAATTTAAGTTGCACTTTAAATTCATCATCTCCAACTTGCTTAAACTCGCTTGGAGAAGTAGAAACAACCCCAACTGCAAAAGGATTTCGACAAAAATGTCTCCTAATCGGCCTGTTTGTAATGTGCTTACCAATAAGTGAGATCATCCTGCCGTTACTACTGATAAATTGAGCTGCTAAGGATATGTCTTTGCCAATCAATTCTGACATCTTAAAAGCTCGCGCTTGTACTGCCAATTGCAAGTCGCAGGTTATAGGCTTAAGCCATCTAATCTCTCTAATACTGGCAAGAGTTTCACCTGACTCCAAGATATTCCTAATTATACCTACTATGGGAACAAGTGTGTCTGAACCATGAGCAAAACTAGAGCTCCATGGAGTAAAAAATAGTCGTGCATTGGCCTGCGCGTAGGTACTACCATCAGTAATAATTGAATCAAGTTCACATGGAGTGTCAGCCCTTTCACTTTCATTATCAACCAAATCACGCAGTAAGGGGGCAATTTTACCCTTAATACGACATATAGTATCACGAATTAATGGATTCCCCATGGGATCCTCACCTCTAGCCGTAGCTGCTTCAATTGTTCCAACCAAATTCATAACATCATCACTGGTCATTCCCCCACAATTCGTAATTATCTGAATAAAGGGATCACATTGGGGGTCAGTTGGGATGTTACCATTACGTGGTGTACTACTCATGATAGAAAGTGTTTTTATTTATTAAGTTAAGAATTAAAGCTATGTAATCGGTGTTTGTCAAGAGGACTTTTTGATGAAGTTCGATGAGATCCAAGACCCATCCATCACTCGTGGTCTTATGATGCATAAGGGCTCAAGCCCCCCCTCGTCCCTCCTAAATACCCCTTCCTTACCTTCGCTTCAAACTTCTCGATTGCGTATCTCAGCATTGTACGTGGCATTATTTTGTAGTGCTTGTCTAAAAAATTCATTTCTGTTTGTAAATCTCGTTTTCCCACTTCGCGAAGACCCCAACCAACAGCTTTGTGAATGAGATCATGGTTATCTAAAAGCAGCATTTCGGCAATTTGCAAAAAATCATCAAAATCGCCCTTGCCAATAAAGTAAAATGTGCTTAAAACGGCGATTCTTTTTTCCCAAAGATTTTTTGATTTTGCCAATTTGTACAGCAGACTTAGTTTGTTAGGATGCTCGAACAAATAAGCGCCAAGGATGTACGGGGCGGAAGAATCAACTAAATCCCAATTATTGACGTGCTTTGTATTCTTTAAATAAAAGTTGGCAATTTTCTCTCTGCCAGTTTGATCAGCTTTTTGAAATTTATAAACCAGCATGATGAGCGCAGTTAATCTATGTTCATGGATCTCACTTTGTAGCAAAGTCAAAACCTCGTCGATTGTAATTTCTTTATAATTTGTTTTGGCAATTGTCCTTTGATCCGGAACTTTAATTCCTAAAAACTTGTCGCCCTCGCCATATTCGCCCTTACTGGTTTTAAAGAAACGCAAACTGTGCTTGGCACGCTCCGGGTCGGACATTGATTTTAGCTCTTGTTGGATAGACATAAAATTTAGTATATTAAGTTCGTAGCTCAAGCATAACACTACTAGAAATCAATTCCTAGCATGCCCTTTCCCGTCGATCTTTCCCCGCCGCTCCTCCAAAAAGCCGAAGAACTCGAGATTTACCCGGGCGATATTTCCGAGCAGTTTGTGACAGGCTCCGGCAAAGGTGGGCAAAAAGTTAATAAGACTTCCAGCTGCGTTTTGCTTAGGCATCAGCCCACGGGGACCACTGTTAAGTGCCAAAAGCATCGGGAGCAGAGTAAAAATCGACTTTCGGCCTATAAGTTGTTGATTCTTAAAATTGAATTGCACATTAAGGGAGAGGAGTCGGATCAGGCCAAAAAAATTCATAAATTACGCAAGCAGAAGCAAAAAAGATCAAAGCGGGCTAAGGAAAAAATGTTGGAGCAGAAGAAGCAAAGAGGACAGCTAAAGGAGTCGAGAAAGCCGATTGATCCGCCATCGGGCAATGCCTCAGCTGCTTTGTAGAATTCGTCAAGTTAGAATACCCAGCAAGTTGGGAACTTTGCCTTGACGAAAAAGACTCCCTAGAACTATTTCTAGCAACTTCCAACAGTTTATGCTACAAATACGACATCTTCTTATTATTTAGCAAGGGCGCGTATGAATCATGGCAATGTAATTCTCAGTTTTGAAAAGGTCGATTTTGACTATGGCGACGGTCGACAGATTTTAGCAAAGGCCGAATTTACCGTAAGAGAAAATGCCAAAATTACGATTATGGGGCAGAATGGCGCCGGTAAAAGTACAATTTTTAAATTGATTCTTGGTGCAAGTCCGCTAATTAATGGCTTATCGGAGGAAATGACACTCAAACCGCACAAAGGAAAAGTAAATATTAAGCCGGGTGCCACCGTTGGTATTGCGCTTCAGGTTATGCCTCAGCAGTTTTTTTGCCACACTGTTGTGGAATATTTTGAAACCGCCTTTGCCGAAAAAACCTACAACATTGAAAAATTAATTAAAGATGTTTTGGAGGTTGTCAACCTAACCATCCCGCTTGATCGCAAAATTAAAGACCTTTCCGGAGGACAGCTAGCCAGAATCCTTTTGGCCTACGCCCTTATTCAAAAGCCAGATATCTTACTTTTGGATGAGCCCACCAACAACTTAGACGCCGATGGTATTGGGCATCTTACAGGCTTTTTAATTGGTTACGAAAAAACCGTTATCGTTATTTCACATGATGCCAATTTTTTAAACTCTTTTACAGATGGCGTCTTAAACTTAGATATATATACAAAGACCGTTGAGCAGTATGTTGGCGACTATTTTGATGTTGTTGACCAAATCGCCAGTAAGATTTTGGCCGATCAACGTAAAAACGCACAATTGCGCAAAAACATTCAAGACCGTAAAGATAAAATCAATTTCTTTGCCAACAAAGGAGGAAAGATGCGCCGATTAGCCAGTAAACTACGTGACGAAGTTGCTGACGACGAAGAAAACATGGTCGAGGTTCGCCGTGACGATCGTACCATTAGACCTTTTATTATCCCCAGCCAAGAGTGGTCTGAGGCAATTGCGACTATTTCATCCATTGGCATTATTGTAAATCATGAACGTGTCGCCAAAAAGGTAGACATCAAACTTTACAATCGTGATCGTTTACAACTGCATGGACCAAATGGGATTGGTAAAAGTACCTTATTAAAAGAGTTAGCGTTGGGGGAGTCTCAAGACGCAACACTAACGGAAGGTTTGCGTGTTGGTTATTATCAACAAGATTTTGCCGGTTTGGATTTTGATCAGTCTGTTTATGAGTCCCTGGAAAGTATAGCTGTTGAGGCCACAAATGAAGACATTTATGCCACGGGTGCGCATTTCCTTTTAACCTCCGACCTAATGAAAAATAAGGTTGGTTCTTTATCCGAAGGGCAAAAAGGTCTCCTTTGCTATGCTCGTTTTGTGCTCCAAAAACCGGGTCTGCTTATTCTTGATGAGCCCACAAACCACATTAATTTTAGGCACCTTCCTTTAATTGCTCAAGCCATTAACGACTATAAAGGTGCCATCATTCTGGTTTCGCATATGGAAGAATTTGTTGATCAAATCAACATTACCGACACATTGGATTTGCAAGCTTTGCTAAATCGAGCGTAGCAGTGTAAAATAAACAGGCAAAAAGCACTGGGGTGTAGCCAAGTGGTAAGGCAGCGGGTTCTGGTCCCGCCATTCGTGGGTTCGATCCCTACCACCCCAGCCAGTTATAATTGCAAAACTATAGTTTTACCCCCAATTGTATGAATTCCTCACTCAAACTCATTTTAGCTGTGGTAATCACCGCCGTTATTGCCAGCGGCGGCGTGTACATATGGCAACAGAATCAGACCCTAGATGTACAGCAAACAGAGGTGGTAGCCGAACCAACAGTTGTACCAAGTCTTTTAGAAACGGCCAAAAATAGCAAAGATGATTTTATTTTTCTTGTCTCTGCGCCAAAATTTGATAGCGACTGGCAACTTTTATTAAGTAACGGCACTCTTGGCCGGCTAACATTCAATTTCAAACTTACCCCATGGGGCCAAATGCGCTACAAAGTCGTTGACTTAACCGCTACCGGTGGCGGAGTTCCCGAAAACGGCCTAGCCGGACAAGTCGCCTACGAGTTTTGCGCCGGTCAATATTATTGCAACCTCGAAAAAAACGATGGTATGGGCTTTACGGTAACATTATGGAACGCCAAATTCATCGGCCGCGCCGACAACCCCGAGTTTTATCTACAAACCGGCCAAAAATTGCTAGCCGAAACGGCAAATTCCATCATCACCTACAAACCGTTTACATCCGACAACGTTCAAGCCAAAGTTAACGAAGAAGTCGACAAATTGATTGGGACGTTTGAGTTTCAGGCGCTGTAACGAGGCTTTTTTATCAAAATAATTATACCCGCCAAAATCCCTACAAATCCTATCAACTGATAGACTGTAGGGATTTCTTTTATATAGCGTGATTTTGTTATTTGGCCGTGATAACTGCCGGCTGCGGCAAAATGTTGCTTGCCTCTAATGCACCAACGGAATATTTGTAACTCCCCCAAAATACACTTAATAAATTTAACAAATCTTGCCAACATACACCGTGAAATTGCTGATCATTTCCTCGATATGTAAGTCGAATCTGCTTCTCCCATCCATTAGTGGAAAGGCGTTTGATAGGACGATAGTCATTATCGGTAAAACCTATTGACCATTTTGGGTCCTCTGAGACCGTCAAGCTATCCTTAGCCATTTGATGCAAAAGATTTAGCAGATCAATTGCCACAATATTATTGAAAATTTTATCAGGTCTTCGCGCAACGAGTGCCACACTCATAAATGGTGAATTATTTGGAGGGCTGATGTACTTCCAAGTGGAAACATCAGAGCATATTGACTGGTTTAAAATCAAATATTCCATCATAGTATGAAGCATTAACATTAGGCTACCAATTGAAGAGCAAGCCACATTTCCTTTAATTGGTATTTGGTCATTAGGAACGTTTGCCGCTTCATAAAGAGCATTTGCCGTCATCTCCAAATGCAATAAGAGCTTAGGTAAAATATTTAGCTGGATCAGTCCTGCCACTTCAGCAGTCATACCTGGAGTAAAACGAGAATAATGACGAGAGTGCCATGCTAATGAACTTGCGACAATGGAAGGGAGGGAAAAATCACGCTCATTTCCAAACACATCGACACTGTCATACGGATCTAACCGTCCCGAATTAAACGATTCCACCCACGTTGCATAGTCAAAGTCCGCGTTTGTATCCGAAAATGCGCTCCTATACAAATCTCGATGAGTCTTTGCCTCCGAATGCAATTCTTTGCTTAATCTTGGATCACGTTTTGCCATTACGTTTACAATAGTCACCACCTGACTATTACCCACTGGTAGTAGCTGTAAAATGTTGTGCACATCCGCATTCATAGGGCACGTAAAATCCAAATCCACAACATCAAAAGGCCTGTCAAAAGGTGGATTCTTAGCTTCTATAAGTTTCAATAAATCACCAAAAACTCCGTGTATTCCAAGCTCCTTTGTTCTATCTTCCCATTGGTTCCGAATTAGTCGATCCTTCTCTACTGTAATAATATTTTTCGGCTTAAAACCAGCGCTTAAATAATCCGGTATATCCAAACAGTCCTTACCAGCCAAACATAGTACTCTGAGGTTGGCTCGAGCCATTTTCTCAGTTTTTCCAAAGATATACTCCGATTTACGTTGCCGCCAAGCTTTCTTCACAGGATTACTATATTCAAAAGTCGCACCGGTAATGTCACGCCCAACTGCCTCAGCAGTTTCACCCCTTATAGCTACGACTTTTTGAACATTTAGTGAATCCTCCAAATCCTTATACGCAATAATTACTTACTCCTTTAATGAACCCAGCTTAATCTTTTCCAAAAATTTACCTCTAAACCAAGCAATAGTTGCCTGCACTGCCGTTGACGATTTCATTCCAAGCAAGGTCGCTAAACTTTCTGCAACTTCTTGTTCCTGCAAGCCAACTAGCTGTGCACCAGACAGCATCAGGTATACTCTTCATGGACTGGGGGTAAATGGTATACTACTCAGGTTAGAGGTTCATAGGGGTGAGGAATACACGCAAAATCAAATTCGTAAAAATAAGGCATTTGGGTTTTTGATCGTGGGAACGACGACAAGCAATTTTTCAAGTTTTTGCGTCACAATGTGGAAGTGCAATTTATAGCTAGATTAAGATCAAATCGAGGTGTTGTAGTTAAAGAAACCGGGGTCATAGTTATGGTAAAAGAATTGCCCACCGGTCGGTATCAAGTCTATTTGATGAACAAAAATAATAATAAAGTCGATATAAGAACAGAATATACATTGGTGATTGCCAACCATCTTGGAAGCAAAAAAGCTCCAATACGGCTACTTGCAGCCCTAAAACAAGAGCATTCTTCTGTCGAAATAATCACTATGTATCAAAAAAGATGGGGTATCGAAAATATCTTTAAACGATGTAAACAGAAGTTCAATTTAGGGGAAATTAGAGTGCTAAATTATCAAAAATTCGTCAATTTAATAGCGTTAATTCAATTCGCCATAAACGTCTTTACCGTCACATTTATCAAGATTCAAAAGTCGACACATTCACTAATTTCCAGGGTCTTAATGTGCTACAAAAACTTTCTAATACTAAGAGCTCAATATCAAAATCTCGATTCCTTTATTTCCTTCATGCAACAAGCTTTAAAACCGCTTCACTACAAGTTCAAACATCCCCCGGATCAACAAAATCTATTCTCATTTAGACAGCTGGAAAAACTGGGGCCTTTTTAGCATTGTCGGCTGTCAAAAACACTTCCACCCCCTCCAATGCTCTTTCCTCAGTTTGATCTTAACTCAGAAAAGATTCTCTGTCCCTATACTATATTATGCGTAATATTTTTAGTTTGCATGAATTTTTGATTAGTAAATTAAAAAAAGCCCGGCGCAGCCGGGCGTGAGTGGAAATTATCTATCACAAATAATTACAGCAAAGAGCCCGGCCAAAGTTTAGATTGTCCTCGCCAAGATTGTTTCTTTAAATAGTCCGAAGCTTCATACTTTAATACGCGAGACCCCCGACTAACTGTTCCAATACTAACCCCCAATTTTGATGCAATTTTTCTTTGCGGCATGTTAGCATTGAGCATCTCAAATATCCGCAATCTTTGCTCAAGCTCCACCAACTCACTCGGCGTAAAAATATTAGGCAGCACAGCCTCCGCCGTTTTTACATCGGGAATTTTTGCAAAAAACTCAGCTAAATTTGTAAGGGATTGTTTCATTGCACTGTATTACTGAACTAGTACATAGCTACTATAGCAATGCACTTGCCCAATGTCAATAAAATCCCTCTACCCACATTAGCCAAATTGTGGCAACCTGTTTCAGATCATTTTAAAACAGACCATGAGTACACTGCTGCAAGTTACAAATTTGACCAAGTCATACGGGGCGCACACCTTGTTTGAGGATGCCACCCTTAACATTACAACCAACCAAAAAGTTGGCGTAATTGGCCGTAATGGGGCTGGAAAATCCACTTTATTCAGGATTATTACCGGTGAAGAAAGTGCAGACTTTGGCGAGATCATCATTCATAAAAATGCGAGAATTGGCTATTTAACACAGCATAACCCGTTTGAGGTGACGGAGACCGTTATGGCCTTTTTCACGCGTTCATCAAACGAGGAAGAGTGGAAATGTGCCAAAATAGCTGCTCAGTTTCAACTAACCGGCGACCTGCTAAACCAAGAAATTGGGGCGCTGGCAGGAGGCTATCAAATGCGTGTAAAGCTTGTCGATCTACTACTTAAAGAGCCAAATTTACTCCTGCTAGATGAACCTACAAACTATTTGGACTTGTCTACCCAGCTCCTTTTTGAGGCATTTCTGCAAAGCTATAAAGGCGGCTTTTTGCTGATTTCGCATGATCGCGAGTTTATGAAAAAAACATGCACTTCAACAGCCGAAATTGAACACGGCAAAATCACCCTTTTTCCAAAACCGCTGGAAGAATATTTTGCTTATAAGGAGATGCAGATGGGAGTCACGCTTAAATCAAACCAAAAAGTTGAACAAAAGCGAGAGCATCTCCAAAAATTTGTGGACAGATTTGGTTCCAAAGCAAGTAAAGCCGCTTCGGCACAGTCAAAACTTAAGCAAATTGAACGTCTTAATACGATTGAAGTAAAGCACACGCCAATCACCAGTCGCATTGTCATCCCCGATATTTCCCAACAAAGAGGCATTGCCCTTAAAGTAAACGACCTTAGCATCGGTTATCCCGAGAAAGTAATCGCCACTAAAATCGACCTAGAAATTGAGCGCGGCGAGCATATCGCCATAGTGGGGGATAATGGCCAAGGTAAAACCACACTACTTAAAACAATCGCCGGCGAATTAAAAGCAATAACAGGCACCTATAAATGGGGACACGAAATTAAAATTGGCTACTATGCACAACACGTTCCAGCACTTTTACCATCAGAAACAACGGTGATCGCCTATTTAGAGCAGTGTGCACCCATTAACGCCACACATCAGGACATATTAGCGATGGCAGGCAACTTTCTTTTTAAGGACGAAGCCACAAAAGATAAAATTGCCGTATTAAGCGGTGGCGAAAGAGCCCGTTTGTGCCTTGCCGGTTTGCTACTACAGAAAAATCACATTCTTATTCTAGATGAACCAACAAATCACTTGGACTTTGAAACCACCGAAGCACTAGCCAGCGCCCTACATAACGCCAACTGCACCGTTATTTTTGTTAGTCATAATCGAACTTTTGTTGAATTATTAGCTAACGGCATTGTTCAAGTTAAAGTCGGCACGGTTTCACGCTATTACCACAATTACGAAGAGTACGTTTATCATATTAAGAGTGAATTAATAAAAGACATTAACCCCTCAAAGGAACAAGCTTCTCCCGATACATCAGCCGAAAAAGCCAAGCCCAACCAAAAAGAAATTCGCAAACAAGTTCGCACCATCGAAAACACAATCAAAAAATTGGAAGCCGAAAGGCATGAACTCCTACAATGGTTTGAAAATAACGCTACAAAATATTCCGAAGAAAAAAACCGTCGCCTCAAGGAAATCCACGATCATTTAGAGGCACAAGAGGGCGAATGGCTAAGATTACAAATTGACTAAATCGCTATGAACTACGACGTTGTGATTATCGGCGCCAGCTTTTCCGGCCTAACTCTGGCACATCACCTGCCGCCAACTCTTAAAATTCTCGTTGTCGATTCCAAAAAAGCCCTAGACGCTTGTGTGGAATCCACCGGCCTCATTACCCAAGCCACCTTCGATTTACTTAGTGAATTTGTCGATCTCAAAAAATTCATTCCAAATCAAATTAATAGTATTGGCGTTATTGGCACCGATTTTAAGCGCAATTTTTTCTCATATACCAAAACCCCATGGATATATTCGACCGATACGCCACAGCTAATTAAACATATGTCCGAGACGCTACCGGCCAACGTCACGCTGCGAATTACAACTAAGTACCTAAGCTACAACGATACAAACGCGGACACATATCCACTTGCCATTAACCTTAAAACAACTAGCGATACAGAGACCGTAAATGCCAAATTTCTTGTAGGTGCCGACGGCGCCAAGTCCAGCGTTGCCGCCTCAAATTCTAAACTCTCAAAAAACAAGAAGTTTCTCGTTGGCCTCGAAAAAGCTTTTTACGGTGATATCACTTTTGGTCCACACCCTACACAGGCTGTTTATCATTACTGGTTTGGCGAATTCTCACTCGGCTACGGGGGATGGCTTTCTCCTAGCATCATTAACGGCCGTAACGCCTTTAGGCTAGGCATCGCCAAGCTCAGCAAAAATGCCCGTGACCTTACCAAAGTGGATGCGTTTATCAAAAAGCTTCAAACAAAAAAGATGATCAAAATTGCCCATGACAATGAGCCAATCCTCACGTTTGGCAGCCTAATACCACTTAGCGGCCCACTGCGTAAGGTATTCGACAAAAACACCTTGCTGCTGGGCGACGCCGCCGGTCTGTGTGGAGCGTTTGCCGCCGATGGCATTAAGGGGGCCGTTGTGTCCGGCCAAGTTGCCGCCAAACTCATTCCTCGCTACCTTGCCGGCGACAAGCAGGCACTAAAAAAGTATTACCCCGAAATTCAAAAGTACAATCAATTGATGACCTATTATCGCAAACAAGTTTTGTACCGTTTTGTATGGGATTTAATGAAGCGAGATCGGACGTTTGACGCCATGTTTGACATTATTGCCAAAGCCAAACATGAATTTCTAAATCAATTTTGCGATAGCAAAGACCGCCACAAGAGCCTTATTGGTATCGTTTTAAAAGTAAAAAATCTACCAGCTTTAGCAAAGTATGCTTTGCTTATTTTTCTGGATCAATTTTTATGATATAACAAAGACTGTAATATCTAAAACTGAAATCATCAAAAAGCTATTCAAAAAGTACAAATACTTCTTTTCAAATCACGAATTCAGAATCTCACTATTTGTGGCAATTGCTTTTTTACTGGTTAGTTTAATAATTAATTATTATGCGAGTGTTTACGCTTCCTATAGCCAAAGCAACTCAGTAACCGACATCATTCTAAGTAATATTCCCGTTATCGATTTAAGTTTTCTCTTTATTTACGGGTTCGTTGCTTTTGTGTGCTTTATTGGCTTTTTGGCATTATTTCGACCAGGGATTTTACCCTTTTTAATTAAAAGCATCGCTCTATTTACAATTATCAGATCCATTTTTATCAGCCTTACTCATATCGCTAATTTTCCTAGTCATATTCAAATCGACCCGTTAAGTTTTATCCGCAATTTTTCCTTTGGAGGTGATCTGTTTTTCTCGGCACACACTGGTATTCCCTTTTTAATGGCATTAATTTTTTGGCATAGTCGAACATTGCGCACCTTCTTTTTAGCCTCATCCGTGTTTTTTGCTGCCGTTGTTTTACTTGCCCATTTACATTACTCTATCGATGTTTTTGCAGCATATTTTATCACCTATTCCATCTTTGTCATTTGTACGAAATTATTTAAAAAAGAACACAAACTATTCATTGATAATGAAATAACCAACTAAAATGAGCTCGACTAATCAACAAACAGGTTGGATTTTTGTTTGGATTGTATGCCTATTCCCAATTGTTTTATGGTTTTTTGCACCAGCATCAGTACCACGTTTTAATAGTATCCCAAGTACATTATTAAGCATTTCTAAACTTGCGGCGCTGGTTGGTACATCTATGTTTGCCTTAACCCTTTTTCTCAGCGCAAGAATTAAAATTTTTGAGAAATTCTTTAATGGATTAAATCAAGTTTACGAACGCCACAGTCAACTTGGGCAAATAGCAATGATTTTGTTAATGTTTCATCCTTTATTAATGCTGCCACAATATACAAGTAGCATTAGTGACGCCGCTAAATTTTTATTACCTGGTAGCAATTGGTCAAACAACTGGGGACTATTTTCATTAGGGCTAATGATCACCTTAATTGTTTTAACCTTATACCTCCGACCACGCTACAATATTTGGAAAATCACTCACAAGTTTTTGGGCCTAGCATTCTTTTTAGGAGCTCTGCACGTTTGGCTAACACCAAGCGATACAGCTAGTTATCTGCCTTTACGTTATTACGTGTTGGGGTTATCTGCCCTTGGTTTACTAGCATTTATGTACAGAACCATTTTGGGGCAATTTTTAGTCAAATATTATCGATACCAGGTTGCCTCAATTCGCAATCTTAATAGTGCCATCGTTGAAATTTGTCTCACACCCCTAAAACCTGCTTTTAATTTTGTCGCCGGCCAGTTTATTTTTATTAAATTCAAAAATTCGCAACTGGGGAATGAAGGCCATCCTTTTAGTATTGTTTCACCCCCCGGTGCCCCCGAACTAAAATTAGCCGTCAAAAACCTTGGCGACTACACAGCAGAATTATATAAACTGGAAGTAGGCACAGATGCAATTATCGAAGGTCCTTTTGGCGCATTCTCACACAAGACCTGTGAACATTTTGCTCAAATTTGGATTGCCGGTGGTGTTGGCATTACGCCATTTATCTCTATGGCAGAGTCACTTACCGCATCCCAATGCTACCAGATTGATCTTTTTTACTGTGTACGTAATGTAGAAGAGGCAATATATTTAGATGAATTAAACACTATTAGTGCGAACATGCCGGACACCTTCCATCTTCATCTTTTTAATACAGACGAGAGAGGGCGTCTAACTGCGGATGCAATTCAAAGAGAGTCAGTACTCTTAAACCATAAAGATATTTTTATCTGCGCGCCACCTGGCATGATTCATGCTTTACATGATCAATTTATCGCCAAAAATATTTCTCCTCAAAATATCCATTCTGAAGAATTTAACTTTTAACATTATGAAAAAAGCCACACTCATTTTTTTAATTATATTTGTGGCAATTTTATTAGGCGTTTATGGCTTGGGGCTCGCTTATCCTCCTGTAAAAGTGAATCAATCAACGCCTACCAGTCAACAAGCTACCACTAGACAGCAATTAACCTTGGCCGAAGCCACAAAGCATGCAACTCGTGCAGACTGTTACTTGATTGTTAGTGGCAAAGTTTACGATGTCTCCACCTATATCAACGAACACCCCGCAGGCAGTAAAAGCATTGCTACACGTTGCGGCAAGGAGGTTACCGGTATTTTTTCATCGATCCATTCAAATTTTGCTTGGGATTTGCTAGGTAATTACTACCTTAGTCCCCTTGCCAGTACTAATGCAGGTACGTCAACATCCGGTTCTCCTACTGCTGTTTTAAACTCTCTCAAAGATGCCATACTCCAAAAATATCCCAGCGCAGAAGTAATTAGTATAAAGCCTAAAAGCGATTTTTATGTAGCTAAACTAATACTGAGCAACAGTCTTTACGAAATACATCTGACCGCCAGCGGCGACGAAATTTCCAGAGAAGTCGAGAATGACGAATACGACTGGAGTAGTTGGGATACAGATGAAGATGACAATTAAATTTAATAAAACCAATATATTCAATAATTTTTTCATATGTACCTATTAATCGGCATTGCTTTTGCCGCCGGCATTATTACCATTCTTTCACCATGTGTTTTGCCCGTCCTTCCTATCGTGCTTACCGGAGCTACAATCGACGATAAAAAATACCCATTTGGGGTAGTTACCGGATTTATAATCAGTTTTACCGTCTTTACCCTTTTTCTAACTACATTAGTAAATCTAACCGGTATTTCCGCCAACGCCATTCGATATATTTCGATAATAGTTGTCGCCCTATTTGGCTTGGTATTACTAATTCCTAAACTTCACACATTTTTCGAGCTTACAGTTTCCAAGTTAGTCGCTAAGTCTAGCACCGGTAATGGGGCAAAGAGCCGAACCGGTTTTGTAAGCGGTATTTTTGTTGGTATTTCCATGGGCTTAATTTGGACACCATGCGTTGGTCCCATCTTGGGCAGTGTAATTGCCTTGGCTTTATCCGGATCTGTTAATGGCTTCGCCTTTGTAATTACATTGGCTTACGCCTTGGGTACGGCCATCCCTATGTTTGGCATTATGTATGGCGGCCGCGCGCTCCTCAAAAAAGTCCCATGGCTCCTAGCCAATTTAGGCCATATCCAAAAAGTGTTTGGTGTTTTGCTATTAATTGTCGCCTTGGGCCTATTACTAAACTGGGACCGCAGCTTCCAAACTTTTATTACCGCTAAATTCCCTAGTTATGGCGCCGGTTTAACCAAGATCGAAGAAAACGATGTTGTTCAAAATGCCTTAAAGCAAACTTTTCAAGACGGCAACGGTAACAACGCCTCCGAAGTAGATACCGCCAATTTCAAGGACGCTCCCGAACTAGCCGGCACCGGCGCATGGCTTAACTCAGACCCCTTAACTATATCCGGCCTCCGCGGTAAAGTTATTCTCATCGATTTTTGGACATATAGCTGTATTAACTGTATTCGCACACTACCTTACATTCAAAGCCTGCAAGAAAAATATGCTGCCTATGGATTAGTAATCATCGGCGTCCACACACCGGAATTTGAATTTGAAAAATCAGTACCAAACCTAGCCAAAGCAATCAAAGACTTTGGTCTTACTTATCCAGTTGTGCAAGATAACGACTATAAAACCTGGCGCGCCTACAGTAACCACTACTGGCCAGCCAAATACTTTATCGATGCCAATGGCAAAGTTCGTAAATTCCACAAAGGAGAAGGGGACTATAAAGAGTCCGAAGAGTTTATTCGCCAACTATTGATTGAAGCCGGCGCCGACTTAACTAAGGAGCCAACCACTAACATCAACATATCTGAAGTTAATTACGCCAAAACACCCGAAACCTATCTCGGCTACGATCGCCTCCAAAATTTTGCTTCACCAGAGGGCATTATTAATGACAAGAATACCAAATACAGTAAGCCTGCAATCTTAACACTAAATCAGTTCGCCTATAGTGGCGAGTGGACCATTGCCCCAACTTATGCACTTTCCACAACTAACTCTAGCCTTTCCATTAAATTTGCCGCCAAAAATGTCTTCCTTGTCATGCGCCCCGCAAGCCCAAATACAACCACAAAAGCTGAAGTCTACCTAGATGGCAAACTTACCGACACCATCAATATCGACTCCGACCGTCTGTATCAACTAGTAGAACTAGCTGAACCGGGTGAACATCTCCTCGAAATTAAATACCCGGAAGGTGGTACCGAGGTTTATGCCTTTACGTTTGGCTAGAAACTTCAACATCATCATTTTTCTCCCTCAATCTTACCAACTGGCCACACGCTGCGTTAATATCACCACCCATGTTTTTACGGCGAGTAACCTCAACACCATGGTTGCGCAGCGTGTCCATAAATTCCTCAAAGTTCTTCTCGCTGGAACATTCGTAAACACTGTCGGTAGCATTATAGGGGATTAAGTTAACCTTAACGGTGCCCCCAATCGCTCTTACCAAAGCGGCAAGTTTATTGGCGTGCATAACCGAATCGTTCACCTCATTTAACATTACATACTCAAAAGTCAGATGATGACGGCGGTTACCAAGCTTTTTGGCATACGCAATTCCCCATTTTTTCAAATCTTCTAAAAACTGATCATAAGAAGTCTGCACAATCTCACGGCGGGTATCTGTATCAGCACTATGCACAGAAATCGCTACACGCACAGGCGGCCACTCCGGATCGTCCAACAGTTTGTTTAACACCGGTATAACACCAACAGACGAAACGGTAATCCGTGTTGGTCCCAAATCGGTATACTTTAATAATAAATTAATCGCCGCCTTTACGTTGGGATAGTTTGCCAACGGCTCACCCATGCCCATAAAAACAACATTACTAATGCGTCCACCAAGCTCTTTGTTATGCTTAATAAAATAATCCCAGTAGCGATACTGATCAATAATATAATCACTATGTAAATTCGATTTAAACCCCATTTTACCGGTTGCACAAAATGAACAGCCCATCCCACAACCAATTTGTGAAGACACACAAATCGTCCAGCTACCACGCTTATTTTGCATTAAGACTGACTCAAATTCACCTGCCTCCATTTGCAAAGCGGCCTTAAACGTATCACCATTTTTACTGCGTAGTGTTTGCACAGGCTTAAAACTAAGCCATGGCATTTGCTCACCTAACTCATCGCGCATGGCTTTAGGAATATTAGACAGCTGTTCCCAATTTTCGTAACTCATGCCAATTAGACTTTCCTCTACCTGATTCCACCTAAAAGCGGGGGAACCGGGAAAAAGGGCCATAAACTGCTCTTTGCGGGGAATGTAAACGTGTTTTTGCACTATTGGTTGCAGATCGATTTTCATAAATATTAATGATAGTAAATTGCTTGAGCCCAACCACCTTACAAGAAGCCCTTGTGTTTTACAATAAAATCATGTAGTGTCCAGCTTCCTAATAAATTTACATGACAACATTTCACGAACTTGGCTTGTCTGCTGAGCTTACAAGAGCATTAGACGAACTCAACTTTACCACGCCAACACCAATTCAGGCTATTACTATCCCATATATCCTCGAAAAACCAACAGATTTAATCGCCTTGGCACAAACTGGTACCGGTAAAACCGCTGCTTTTAGTTTACCAATTTTGGAACAAATCAACGCCGACAGTAAAGCTGTACAAGCAATCATTCTTTGCCCAACACGTGAACTTTGTCGCCAAATCGCTAAAGATATTAGCAATTTTGTCAAATATCTAAATGGCATTAGCTCAACTGCCGTTTATGGTGGTGAAGATATCCGCAAGCAAATCACCAATTTAAAGAGAAATCCGCAAATTATTATAGGGACACCGGGACGTGTGCACGACATGATTCGTCGTAACATTTTAAAACTGGACCAACTAAAATGGTTAGTATTAGACGAAGCGGACGAAATGCTAAGCATGGGGTTTAAAGATGAACTTGATGCCATTCTTGCCGAAACTCCTAAAGAAAAACAAACCCTACTATTTTCGGCCACAATGCCACGTGCAATTAGTTACATTGCGCAAAAATATATGAATAATCCCGAGGAAGTAAGTACAGGTAAAGGAAATTCCGGTGCCGAAAATGTTGAACATCACTTCTACGTTGCCCACGCCAAAGACCGTTACGAAACATTACGTCGTATTTGTGATGCCAACCCTTCAATTTACGGAATAATCTTCTGTAGAACCCGTAACGAAACCAAAGAAGTAGCCGACAAACTAATTCGCGATAAATATTCCGCCGAAGCCATACATGGTGACCTTTCGCAATCACAGCGTGAAGATGCCATGGCTCGTTTCCGTCGACGTGACCTGCAACTACTTGTTGCCACCGACGTTGCTTCTCGTGGTATTGACGTTGATGTACTAACTCACGTTATTAATTATAATTTACCAGAAAATGTCGAAAGTTATATTCACCGTAGTGGACGAACCGGACGCGCCGGCTGCAGCGGTGTCTCACTGACAATCATAAACATGCGCGAACAAAGACAGATCCACCAAATTGAGTCACGACTAAAAAAACCATTCATTCAAAAAATGATTCCAACCGGATCAGAAATTTGCCAAAGACAGCTATTAGAACTAATCGACAAAGTTCAACAAGTCACAGTTAACAAAGAACAAATTGCCCAACATTTAGCAATGGCTACCGAAAAATTCAAAGATTTTAGCCGTGAAGACCTAATCAGCCACTTTATTTCTATGGAATTCAACCGTTTCCTCGAATTCTACAAAAATGCTCGCGACCTTAATCAAGGTGCTAGTAATTCAAACGCCAGTGGACGTGACGGACAAAGCAGCCGCAACGAACGATCACAAGGTCGGCATCAATTCACCACTTTAAGTATCAATATCGGTCGCAAAAATCACTTCAGTCCTAAAGACCTTCTCAATTTTATCAACGAACAACCAGCCCTTAAGCATGTAGAAGTTGGTAGCATCGAAATTAAAAATGAAGCAACCGTGTTTGAAATTGACCAAGTCTTTGAGCAAAAAGTTATGGACGCATTTAAAGGTCTAGAAACAGATGCCGGACTAGTCCAAGTTAGAAAGATCCAAGGCGCCCCAAGCAGTAACGGCGGCGGCGGACGTGGACGCGTATTTAGTAGAGGCCCTAACCGCAACCGAGGCGGCGGCGGCCGTAGCCAAGATCGCAGCCGCAGTCGTCGCTAGACGACCTTCCCCCTTTTCCCTTCCTAAAAAGCAGCTCGTCGCTTCGCGACGCGGCTGCTTTTTCTATAGGTCGTCTGGCGACGACTGCTATTTCCTCTTTCTCTCATTCTCTTTCAAATATCTTTTACGTAGTCTAATACTTAACGGTGTTATTTCTACATATTCATCTTCGTCAATGTACTCAATCGCTTTTTCTAATGTCATTGGTACTACCGGTGTTAGCGTTAACGCATCATCGGCACCAGACGAGCGGACATTTGTTAACTTCTTATTTCTAATTGGATTCACAGTTAAGTCAGTTCCTTGATTGTGTTCACCAATTACCATACCTTCATATACATCTGTTGCCGGCTCTACAAATATAGGGCCACGTTCTTGGAGTTTCCATAGCGAGTAAGCCATTGTCGCACCGGTTTCGCCGGAAATTAATGAACCTACAGACCGTTTTTCAATTTCACCCATATAAGGCTCAAAGCGATCAAACGAATGGTACAACGTACCTTCGCCTCTTGTTAACACTAAGAACAAAGACCTAAAACCAAGCAGACCTCTTGTTGGAATATCAAATTCCAAAGTTGTATTACCCATAGCGGATTGCATATTAGTCATTACGCCTTTTCGCTTTCCTAAAGCCTGAATAACGGCCCCAGACATATCGTCGGGAACATTTACAACGACAGCCTCAATCGGCTCACACTTTACGCCATCAATTTCACGCATAATTACCTCTGGTTGTGAAATTTGGAGCTCAAAACCTTCACGTCGCATTGTTTCAATCAAAACTGCAATGTGCATTTCGCCACGACCATAAACTTTAATCGCATCGCTATTATCCTGAAACTCAATTTTAAGTCCTACATTAGTTTCTAACTCTTTCTCTAAACGAGCCCGAATATGGCGGCTGGTAACATAAGTACCTTCACGCCCTGCAAAAGGGGAGTCGTTCACCATGAATTCAATTGCCAACGCCGGCGGATCAACCTTAATAGCTGGCAAGGGAATCGCTGAAGCATCATTTGTAATTGTTTCACCAACATAAATGTCATCTAATCCCGCAATTGCCACAATGTCTCCGGCAATCGCCTTATCTGAATCAACTTTATCCATTCCCTCAAATGTAAAGATCTTCGTAACCTTACCTGTTCGTTTGGCACCATCAGCATCAATTATCGTGACATTTTCATTTGGCTTTAAAACACCATCGTAAACACGGCCAATGGCCATACGCCCCAAAAAGTTATCGTAAGCCAACGTTGCCGGTTGCATTCTAAAAGGTGCTTCCATATCACCACCTGCTGGCTTTACATGCTCTAAAATAAATTCAATTAGTGGTGAAATGTCTTTCTTCTCATCAGTTAAATTGCGAATTGCCACACCATCACGTGCAATTGCATAAATATAAGGGAAGTCCAACTGTTCATCCGATGCTCCCAAGCTCGCAAAAAGGTCAAAAGTTAAATCAACAACTTCATCCGCACGTGCCATTGGCTTATCAATTTTATTAATTACCACAATTACCTTGTGTCCCAATTCCAAAGATTTACGCAAAACAAACTTTGTTTGAGGCATTGGCCCTTCGTAAGCATCTACAACCAAAACTACGGCATCTACAGTTCGTAGTACCCGTTCAACTTCCGAACCAAAGTCAGCATGTCCTGGGGTATCAACAATATTAATTTTGTTTCCTTTGTAAGTAATTGCCGCATTTTTTGCATAGATTGTAATGCCCCGTTCTTTTTCTTGGTCATTACTATCCATCGCACGCTCTTCAAGTTCTCTGTGCTTAGCAAAAGTATCACTAGCCTTTAAAAGCGCATCGACCAAAGTTGTTTTTCCGTGATCTACATGTGCAACAATTGCCACATTATATATATTCATAAATTAGTTTAAAGCCCGCGAAGCCTAACTCAATTTGACAAAAAGCACAATCCTTATTTTTTAGATGTCGGATCTACGTACGGAATGGCTTGTTTAAGAGCTGGGATTGCTTGCTTTAACTCCACCCTAGAAGGCCATGCTTCAAAGTAAAATCGTCCTTGAAACATATTCGTGTTTTTGGCTAGCAGTAGCAATAAAATTGATACAATTACTAATAAGATAGCAATAATCGCACTTTTATCTTTGCTTTTAAGTGGTTTCATTAATATATGTTAAATATCTTATAATTATAACATAATTGATTGTAATAGTAAACCATACCTGTGGTAACTGCAATACTGTTGCAATTAAGGAGAGGCTATGCCAAACTAAAGCAACTACTGACCCACACAGTATGGAATATCTAGCGATTGCCCTAGATCTACTACAAAAGCACAATCTCAAGAAAACCAAACCACGTGTAGCCATTTTGCGTCTATTTGCCGAAACAAACGAACCGATCTCCGCCTACCAAATTCAAGAAAAAATTGCCGATCAGGGGATTAACATTACAACAGTTTACCGTACATTGGAGCCATTTGTTGCAATCGGACTCATCCACCACTTAGCTTCGCTAAATAGCTACTACCGGTGCGACCCGCAAATCCTAAACCAAAAAGCCAAAGGGCATCACAGCTTTGCCATCTGTAATAATTGCCATTCCGTTAACGAGTTTGTTGATCCCCGCCATTCTCAACATTTGGCCAATTTTACCTGTCATCAGCATATTCAAGAGGTTATCGGCCTTTGTGTTCAGTGTTCTAACTAATCATTTATTATGCGAAAAATCACTTTCTCTTTAGCTGCTTTCATCATCTTAATTGGATGCGGCCAGCCCGCACCCACCACAAACACAAAAATAAACATTGTCGCCACATTTCCACCTCTATACTCTATGACCCTAAATATAGTAGGTCAGGAAGCCAATGTGACTAATCTAATTCCGCCCGGGGCCAGCATTCACACATGGGAACCCCGCCCATCTGACGCCAAAACAATAGCTACCACCGACCTAATTATTAAAAACGGTCTTCAGCTGGAAGAGTTTTTAACAGACCTAACAAATGGTGCCAACAACCCAAAGCTCCAAATTATTGATACGAGCAAAGGCACAAACAAATACAGTCCCGAGGCCGTGCAAGGCTTCGGCGAAATGGTTGAAGAGAACAATCATAGCGGCATCGACCCTCACATTTGGTTGTCGATTAACAATGCCAAACTACAAGTGCAAAATATTGCCGCAGCTGTAATTGCCGCCGACCCCGATCACGAAGCCATTTATCGGCAAAACACCCAAGACTATCTTGCCAAACTTGATCGTACTTTTCAGCAAATCCAAACAGAATTATCAACAGTCAAGCCGCAACCATTCATTGTTTTTCATGATGCTTATCAGTATTTCCTCAGAGACTACCAATTAAGTACTTACCAAGTTGCCAGCATCCAACCTTTTCCCGGCAAAGAACCCAATCCCGCCTATCTCCAAAACCTAACTGAGCTAATTAAGACGCATAAAATCAAAGTAATCTTTACGGAACCGCAATTTACATCGCAAATTACCGAATTACTAAAGACGGAGTTTAGCATCATGACCCTGACCATAGACCCTATTGGTACACAATTAACCAGAAATGGTTTTACAGACAATCTACTAAATATTAAAGATCAATTAATAACCGCATTCCAAAGTGAATAAACCACTCGTTAAAATTAGCAAATTAGTAGTTGTCCAAAATGGTATCCGTATTTTACATGATATAAATGCGGAAATTTATCCAGGCGAAATCATCTCCCTAATCGGTCTCAACGGATCGGGCAAAACCACGCTTCTAAAAACAATTCTTGGCCTCATTAAACCAACTTCCGGCACACTCAGTGTTAATGCCCGTAAAATTGGCTATGTCCCTCAAAAACTAGATTTCGATCGAACCATTCCCATTACAATTTTTGAGCTCCTTAAGATTTACAATCCCAAAGCGCAGTCCAATACAATAAACGCTAAACTAGAGGAAGTCTCCGCCTTAAAATTAGGTGAAAAACTGGTCGGCACCCTCTCCGGCGGTCAACTGCAACGTGTTCTCATTGCCAATGCCCTTATCAACCTACCCGACCTCCTCCTCCTAGACGAAGCCACCGCCGGCATTGATATTACCGGCGAGGATCAATTTTACAGCCTGATCAAACAAATTCACAAAGACTACCAACCCACAATCCTACTCGTCTCCCACGACATTCACACCGTATTTGCCAACACCGATCGCGTTTTTTGTATGGATGGCTGCCTCTGTTGCCAAGGCACCCCCGAAGCAATCGCTAAAACTCCTGAGTTTAAGCGTCTATTTGGCAAACATTTAAAACCTTATCACCACAAAGATCATGCTCACCACTCTCATCGAGGCGCTTAGTTTTAGTTTTTTTCAAAGAGCCTTATTGGTCGGTAGTCTAATTGCCGTCATCTACTCACTATTAGGCAATTATGTTGTATTAAGAAAAGAAACAGTGATTAGTCACAGCATCGCCAACTTTGCCTTTCTTGGTGTTGCCCTGGCCATTTTACTCAATGCCAATATCAATTTATTTACCTTTCTTGCTGCCATTGGTGGTGCTTTATCTATTAGCATTTTGCAAAATAATCCCAAATTTGCTCGTGATTCCATTCTCACATTTAGCTCCGAAATCTCAATTGCTATTGCCATCGTCATCATCAGCTTCTTTAAAGGCTACCGCACCGACATTCTCCAATTTCTTTTTGGTAATATACTCGCCATTTCATCTACCGATATTTTGTTTATTAGTATTGTTAGTTTGCTAATTATCGGATTTTTACTACTATTCCACCGCCAACTACTGCAAATCACCTTTAGTACAGAATTAGCAAAGGCTTCAGGCACCAAAGTTACTCTTTTTAATTTACTGTACCTGTTAATCCTGGCACTTGCCATTGCAATCGGCGTTAAAACAATTGGTGTAATTCTCATTGCTGCCTTGTTGGTTATTCCCGCAAATACAGCAAAATTATTTGCCAGCAGTTTTAAACAGTTGCTAACATATTCAGCAATATTTGGTTTGATGAGTACGATTTTAGGATTGCTTACTTCTTATTTTTTTGATTTACCAAGCGGTGCAACCATTGTAATCACACTTAGTGTGTTCTTGCTTGGCACTATAGTTTTATATAAGCGTCCGGCAAGTATCTAGCATCAATACCGCTTAAATCCATGTAATACATTGGATCTACATGGCGACCATCATCAAAAACCTCAAAGTGCAAATGTGGACCCGTTGTTAAGTATCCCGCCCCGCGTGAGCCAGGAAGTCCACCCGTAGTACCAATTGGTTGCCCCTGACGGACTGTTTGACCAGCTGTCACAAAAATATCATACATGTGTCCATACAATGTCATTATCCCACCCTTGTGGGCAATAATCACGTAATGGTAGTCCAAGCCCGAGCCGCCTTTAACCTTATATACAACGCCATCTGCCGGCGCACTAATTGTGGTTTGCATTGTTGCGCGAATATCAATCGCATTATGATCAACTCCTAAAGCAGCTCTATAAGACGAATCCTTATAAAAAGCACTAATACCCAAACTAGGCGTTACCGGCCAAGCCAACTTGGCATCTGTAATACCCTTACCAACTTGCTCCTGAGCAAAACCTTCTTTACTCATCACTGCCGAATTTAGTTTCTCATATACATCTCCTAAATCAGCAATTTCACTCCTTACTTCAATTTGTTCATTTCTAGCCTGCTCTAGTAGGTTTTTGTAAATTTCTTCTTTGCCTTTTGTTTCTTCGAGTAAATCAACCTTCGCTTTTTTTTCAATCTCAAAAACAGTTCGTTCCTTTACCAGTTCCTTTTGTAGATCCTTCTCATCCTCTTGCTGATTTACAAGGTCACTTTGTGTAGTTTCCAGCTCACTTTTAAGTTTCGCCAAACGCTCAAACATTTCACGGTTAGCAACTTCTAATAATTCCAAATAATAAAGGTCGGTAAGCTGATCATTGGCATGTCCTTCAGAAAACAATAACTTCACAGTTTGCGCTAACGAAGAGTCAAAACTTCCAATATTAATGTTCTGCACAAACAAAAAACGCATAAAATCCTGAACCAGTGCTTTTTGTTCTGCCAGTTCCGCTGTCTTTTCTGCAATTTTCTCCTTTGTCTCTGCAATTTTTACCCCCAGCCCATTAATTGCAGCCTGTACACGTTTAATTTGATCATCGGTACGCAAAATCTCCGAATCTAATAATGTAATCTGCTCTTCCAAAGTTCGCGCTTCCTCCGTTGCATTCCCCAGTTCCTCTTCAATAATACTAATATCTCGAGAAACATTAATTAAAGAGTCCGATTTAGTGTTTAAATTGCGCTTAACGTCCTCTAGCTTTTGCGCTGCTTTTTCTTGGTCCGAAACTTCCACTGGTGCCTCCGCAGCATCCTGTGCAAGCGCAAAACCGCCTGCCACTAAAACAATTAGCAGCACCATGGCAAACACACCTAACCTAATTCTATTTCTTTTTATTATCATCATGATTAGCATTTTACAAAAAACTCTTGCCAAAACCAAGCCAATCTTTTAAAGTGTGGCAGCTCAAATTAAAAAGCAACGCAAATTTAATAAGCAACTATGGCTCATAAGAAGGCCGGTGGCTCGACCAGAAATGGTCGCGATTCCCAGGCAAAACGGTTAGGCGTCAAACTATTTGGTGGCCAAACTGCAAAATCAGGTAGCATTATCGTTAGACAAAAGGGTAATAAGTATTTTCCCGGAGACAATGTCGGTCAAGGCAAAGACTTTACTTTGTTTGCATTAACAGAAGGTAAAATTAAGTTTACAACTAAAAAGCAAACCAAATTTGACGGACGCGTGTTCACAGACAAATTTGTCCACATCGAAGCCGTTTCTGCTTAATAGTTAAAACAGATCTTTCATCTCTTAAAATAAAGCCTTATGAATGATATGGGGGGCTTAGAAAATTTTAGCGTAGAGGACCAAGGCGGAGTCGACCAGGCAGCATTGGAACTTCTACGCGAAAGAATGCGTCAGTCACAAGCACAAGCCAAAACTGATCAAAAAAAAGAAGCCAAACAAAAGAAAAAAGAAACCAATCTCGCACAAGTCTTAATTGCCTTACTCAAAAAAGAGCAAAGCGGTCTTATTAAAGTTGTGACACAAGCATTAAACGTCAATATTCCCGCCTATTTTATTATCGACATCCTCGCCCTCCGCTTTGAAGCCCTCCGTCGCGAAATCGGCCTCGAATTTACAACTACAACTGAACACCCAACACCGGAAGCAGACAGTAAATCACTAGTACCCGCCAATTTTGCCGATTCAACCCTACCCCTAAAAGTTAGAGTCGAGGTCGATATTTGGCTTAACTTTTTAATTGAAGAAGCCAAAAGGGAACCAGTAAAGCTATTGGAAACCAGCCGTCACCATTCTGAGCCAAAGCAGGCAAATACAGCCATTAAGAGCTTAATCGGCTATGTAATGCAAGACTACCTCCAACTTCAACATGTTGATTTTATCGGCCAAAATGTTCTCAGCTTTGCTAGTAACTTTAGTGATAGTTTAGTTGACTACCTTTCGGACTTTATCGCTCATCAAAAACACTTAGCGTAGTTTGTTTAATTGATCAATTCCGCACATAGCGTGTCCAAGTGCAGTAATAATTTGCCCTCTTACACCGTTATCTTCTTTCCCGGATGCTATTTTTGGATTATCCAAAGCAGTTTCAAGTGCTCTCAAATATTCATCAAGTTTAGCCGCTTCTAACATTTGTCGTAGCCGATCTCCATGGTAATTCTTAATTGCAAAATCCAGCCTTACAAGTAAAACCCAAATATCACTCAGAAGTTCTCTAAGCTTAATTTCAGTATTGTGTGTTGCTGGTAAAATCATCTTTCCCAGTTCATCTCTATTTAAAACTAAACCAACCTGTGCCTGTACTGCATCAAACTGACTTAGACTGATAAAATATTCTTCAACTTGTGACCTAATATTTGCACCTCCGGCAATTTATCTACCTATCATATCAGCCTCTGCAGTTAACCTTGGTAGGCTTTGATGAGTATTTACAGGGCTCACATAACTGCTGAACCTCAAGGTGCAGGTGCACTACCTAGAGCCCTAGTTGCACAGCATCCGCAGCAAAATATTTGGGAGAGCTTATAGAAACGCTTACTCCGAAAGAAGCCAAAGAACTTTCTGAACCAAGAACGCACCTAGAAGCATTTCTGTACCGCGAGGAGTAAATCTGGGGTGTCTGATGGGTCTCGAACCCACGACCTTCGGGACCACAACCCGACGCTCTAACCAACTGAGCTACAAACACCATAAGCTTGAACATTTTAGCGATAAAGATAAAAAATGCAATCTATTCTCCTAAACCATATTTAACATATAAAAAAAGATCTCCCAGCCGTGACTTGCACGGTTGGGAGTCTTAAAAAGTGGGCTTTAGGAGTACAAACGCCGGAGCCTTCATATCCTAACCATATACTATTATAATCTTGTGTTTATTGCAACGTATTTATTTAGACCGTCTGCTTTAGGCCCCACTTACTTACCCCATTCATCTTACTAACGCTGGTATTTCAGCCTCGTAACATCGTATGAGAACTCTACTCTAGCAAGATTACTTCCACTTGTCAAGGGGTCCGTTTTGTTTTCTAAACTATATTCCGTACCAGCAAAAATGGAATATTCCATAAAATCATATTTTCGCTTAGTTATACTACTTGCTGTCATTAATGTTCTAAACTTATCACCATGTAGTAGGTAATAGGCATACGTCTCTGCAAAGTCTTCAAAGGCATCGGTAGCCGCATATCCAGATACAAAGCCAGTATCATCAGCAACTGCTAAATTATCATTAAGCCAACTAATCTCGCTAAAGTAGTTAAGCCGTTGGTTGCTCCGGGCCAAATTAATGTCCACAATGTGCCCAATTTCATGAATTAACACGCTTTTGAGCTCCGCTAAATCATCTAAACAACGCAAATAAATCACACTATCACCCGCCAAACCACGATGCCAATCAGTATGATTATGCAAAACAACATTCCTTAGTCCACTTAAATGCCTTACCGGAACCCAAGTTAACGCCTCCCTTACAGCATTTTCGCACAAATTAAATTTTACACTCGTTAAACCATCATTTTCAATTTGCACAGGAATATAGGTAGCACTTGCAAAACTGCCCGCCCAAACGGTTGCTACAATCAACAAAGAACCAGTTAACATTTTCCACCTCACAAAATACTTATTTTAAAGGTGAAAACACTAGTTTAACTAGGCAAACTCGTCAACTTTAAATTTATTTAATCCCTCAGTAAAATGATCAACTATTAGTTTTTCATCAAGCCTTTCAGTATCTAAATGGAATTTTCGCAATCCTTTAGCTCCTTTAAGCATCATTGCACCATGTACACAGAACCATTCCCTGGATAATTCCTCAAAAATAGTTTGTTTTAACGGATTGATTTCCGCCAAAACTTCTTTGTAGTTCGCAAACAATAGGTCGATATCATCATGATAAGCATGCTCACGCATTAATTTTATATCATTAAATTTATTATTACCGGCAGCAATTTTATTAAAAGCCATATTCCTCACCTTTAAAGCAATTTCTAAACTTGCCCCCAAAACAATTCCCTTAACACGTCCATAACTTTCAATCCCCATACCGTGTGTAATCTCAATGACCTCATCAATGTATTTCTGGAAATAGCCACGATACTCCTTAGACAAAGGAATCCCTGTTGCAATGGACAATAGATATTGTTCAGTCAGAGTTAGTGTATCTAAACTAATCACCAACTGTCTTGGTTCACTTGCGACCATATTATACAATTGAGTTAGATTCTTTGTCTGCGGTCCTCACCATTAACACGTAGTGTGCGCTCGGCTTTTCAATCAATGCGCCAATTATCGGCTCTGTTTCGCCCTTGATTGTGTATTTTTTAGCTAATTCCGTATAAGCATTTTTTATGTAACTATCCGGAGTTTCACCAGCAGCAATTGGAAAATTAACCGCCATATATTGCCTTCCTTGCACATCCCGTTTTGGCTCCTTGCTATTTAAACACTCGTTTAAAGTACTACTATAGCTTGTAGATTTGCTACTCAATTTCAACATATTTTCATATGACTGACCCAAGAATATTCTAAAGTATTCTTTAGTCAGCAAGCCCGGAGTATTTTTATGTTCGGCAGTATACATCGATGTTGATTTAAACCATGCGGTAAAGCCGTCCAAATCATCCTCAAGGTAATTTTCAAAATCGGAATCAAACAATTTTTCCTCAACCAATCGCCCTGTTTCAGTGTGATATGATTTAACATACCAAGCGTCGGGATCTAAAGAGAATAACATAATATATACTTCATAAAGCTCAGCATCATTGTTAATTGCTTCATTTATCTCTGCATATACATTTGGCTCTTTGGTTTTTAGTTTATTCAATCGTTTTGTAAATGCATCTACGCCACGGTAAAACAGGGCACCATCCAGATTTTCGCTATCGTATGACAGGGTTTGGTCTTCTTTTTTTACCCCGCTTAAGCCCTTTGTCTTTGCAAAAACATCCTTAGCTTTTAAATGCTTAGTGTTAGGATTAAATAGCATGCCATCCACCAAAGTCTCGGCAACGTCATCTTTATCTTCTCCTTCCAGCTCTAAATAAACCCCTAACCCATCTACATCGGCAGTTGCATTTGCACCATCCAGAAGTTGAACAATTGACTTGTCTGTAGCTTTTTCTACTCCCCAATTTGCAATAGTTAGCCCTGCAGTTCCAATAACACCCGCAAACAGCACTTTCCTCATATTACCAGCCGAAGGTGAAGCACTAAGTGCTGTCCATAATCCTAATGCCACGGCCGCCCCGCCAATTAGTAATTTTTCATAAGGCTCAGCATCAGCATACATGTCTAATAGTTTGCCAACACCACCAAAGCCAGCCTCTTTCACTTCATCCCACAAGCTTTCGATTTGTCCCTTACTGTCATCCTTAACAGCCTCAACATTTACACGGTAAGCTGCCAAACCCTTGTACACTTCGATTAATTTTGCTTCTGTCTTTTTTTGGGCATCCGGTAACTCCGTACTAGTTGTTGTACCAACTATAGTCAAATACTCATGCAATTCATCTCTAAACGCTTTGCCCTGAGTCTCCGTTGCTGGCTCCTTATCTCTAAACTCGGTTGCTAACATGGCTTTCGCTAGCTGAATTAGTTGTGGCTGCTCTACTTTTACTGTGCCTTTCTCAACAAATTCAGTCATTCCTTTGAGTTCTTCTTCCGGTAGGGCAGCAAGCACATTTGTCGGCTTTATAAAGGGTACCAATCGGTTCAATTCATTTACTAGCACATTACGAGCCTCACGGGCGCTTTTTGCAATAGTTTGTTCCGCAGCTTTAACAGTAGATGCTACCTCGGCTTTTTTTGTGCCAGCACCAACTAGCTGTTTAGTATCTTCCACTGTTTCTGCCACATCTGCTGTATCTCTAGCATTGGCTACCTCGGCCTGTGATTGTTCAACATTATTCATAAATTCGAATTATTTTTCAGAGGGGAACGGATTGTCTGCATCCGGTAGTAATTTTCCTGGCAAACTCAACACTCTGGTTACGCCAGTTCCTGCAAGCCCCAAAGTTCTACTAACTACCCAGTACGGCAACTTAATCGGCCCCCATGGAAAGTTCGCCAATCCCATAATGCCTTCATCAATCTCACCTAACTGTCTACCTATTTTGTCTAAATCACGTCCCATTTTACCCCCCATAGTCCACTCTGTTGCACCTTTCGTGGCAAACCAATATGGCCAAATGAGCACTCTTGCAAGTATACTTCTATCGCGCACCGGCATAGTTTCCACCTTTGGGGGAGCTGTTTTTTCCGGAACAGAACTTTCTGCGGGTACTGCTTCAGCTATTTGACTAGCTGACGTTGCACCAATCGGGGTTTTAGCTGGCTCTTTAGCTTTTACTACATCAACTGCATTCTGCGTAGCTGTAGTAATTTTTGTAACCTCCGGAGCTTTAGGCACCTCGGTGGCAGGGGGTGGAACTGTTTCTGCCGTTGCCGCAGCCTCCTCCAAAACAGGCATAGTGTCTGCTGGCGTCACAAAAACAAATCTCGCTCCATTTATTAATGCATTGGCATCAAACTCATTTATTAATTTTGGCAAAATGTTGTTCATAACAAATAAATTATCTCTTTATAATAGCATGTTTTACTCAAAAGATAAAGAAAAAGTCTTGCTAAAAGCGCATGGATAAATTAATTTACAACAACAAAAATTTAGCTCAATTTGCCATGGAAGTAAAAACTCAAGAATCACCAAATCGTGAAATTACGCTAACAATTAAATTAACCGAAGCCGAAACCAACAAATACAAAGAAAAGGCTGCCCAAAAATTAGCCAAACAAATAAAAG
>Ga0210019_1000510_pt1 | contig 49168 bp, 48 predicted proteins | sample CryGeyCG2114_020_2_FD_183969 | JGI IMG/M metagenome (GOLD analysis project Ga0210019, IMG submission 183969) | Groundwater microbial communities from aquifer - Crystal Geyser CG11_big_fil_rev_8/21/14_0.20 (SPAdes) (version 2) | ecosystem: Environmental > Aquatic > Deep subsurface > Groundwater ...
ACAGAGATACACAGATAAACAGACAGGTTATCGCCACCTATACCTAAACAGCGACCGGTCCCACCCGTAACAGCGCAAAAAAACGCCGCCCGCGTATCCCTTCCTATAACAACAATGTCAAACAGCCGGCGCGGCGCAAGCCGCAAAACAACCCGAGGGCCGTAGCCCCCGCCACCGGAGCAAAGATTAAGGGCGTCCGGCTCATCGCCGTCGCCCCGCCCGTGGTGGAGGCGGGGTTATACGCACCGAGCCGCCCCCTGTCAAACCCCTTTTGTCATTTTCTTGCAATGGCCGGAAAGGCCTGGAAATCCGCCACGCCAGGCCTTACCGGACGGCAAAAATCCGGGCCCTGCCGCGAATCGTCCGCATAGATCGGCCGCATACCGGCGGGGGCTCCTTCCCGCCATCGCCCGCAGCACCGGATTTCCCGCAGTCCCTTTGGATTTCCGCCACGTAAGCACCTTTAATCAAACAAAATATAAGAACACTCTTCTATAATGTTGATTCCAATGAATGAATTCCCGATCGATGCTTGACATCCCAAACCGCCCCCCACATTGTTAGGCGAAAGCGTCGGGAAATCGCGTGCCGGGCGGGACCGCCCGGCCGCTTTCGAAGACTTTGACAGAACACGCGGGCGCCGCTGCCTGGGGAACTTGGATTGCGGCGGTGCTTCGACAGGATAAACGACGGTCGGCCGGCTGGGTGGCGGGCGACCGGGTGGACAAGACGGGGTATCGGTCTTTTCATGCGCATGCGGACACTCCTTGCGGCGGGAGCGTTCTTCGGTGTCGTCCTGGGTTCGGCCGGGCTGGTGTTGAAGACTCCTGAAAACCTGGCCAGGCTGCTCGGCGGCGACGGCGAACCGACGTTCGCGCTGGCGCCCCTGAGCCTTGGCCATCCGGCCGCCGCCTCGGGCCTGTCGACCCGCCGCATCATTCATCCCGGCAGCAATGAGACGGAGAGCCCCGGCCAGGGCCCGGCCGTGATCGGCGCCACCGAAACCATTGGCAGCGGCGAGACGCTCGCCGGCGTGCTGGCCCGCGCCGGGGTCACGGGCACCGACGCCGACGCGGCGATCCGCGCCTTCACCGGCGTCTACGACCCTCGGCGCCTGCTGCCGGGCCAGAAGATCGTGGTCCGCTTCCGGGCTCCCGAAGGCGGCCGTGATGGTGTCCGGCCCGAGGCCCTGCCGGGCACCTTCCTGGGTTTCGGGTTCGAGCCCGACTTCCGCCACGAGATCGCCGTCACCCGCCAACGCGACGGCAGCTTCACCGCCGCCAAGGAAGCCAAGACGGTCAAGCGGTCGTTGGCCCGCATCGCGGGGCAGATCACGAGTTCGCTTTACCTGGCGGGCGAGGCCGTGGGCCTGCCGGCCAATGTACTGGCCGAGTTCATCCGCATCTATTCCTGGGACGTCGACTTCCAGCGCGACATCCGCGAAGGTGATTCCTTCGAGGTTACTTTTGAAGAGGTGCGCGACGAGGACGGCCGTCTGGTCCACGCCGGCACCGTACATTTCGCGGCCCTGACGCTTTCGGGCGACCGCCGGCCGCTCTATCGATTCGTCACCGCCGAGGGCGACGTCGACTACTTCGACGACAAGGGCCAGGGAGCCCGTAAGGCGCTGATGCGCACACCCATAGACGGGGCGCGCCTGTCGTCCGGATTCGGCAAGCGGCGCCATCCGGTCCTGGGCTACACCAAGATGCACCGCGGCGTCGATTTCGCGGCCCCGCCGGGCACGCCGATCTATGCCGCCGGCGACGGCGTCGTGACCTTCGCCGGAAGAAAGGGCGGCTACGGCAACTACATCAACGTCCGCCACAACGGGCGCTACCACACGGCCTATGCGCATATGAAGGCCTTCGCCCGCGGCATCGCGGCCGGCTCGCGGGTACGCCAGGGCGAGGTTATCGGCTACGTCGGCACGACGGGACGGTCCACGGGCCCGCACCTGCATTACGAGATCCTGGTCGATGGGGGACAGGTCAACCCGCTCAGCGTGCGCATGCCGTCGGGCCGCAAGCTGAAGGGCGACGAACTGGACCGCTTCCTGGCGGCCAAGTCCCGGATGAGCTTGCAGTTCGCGCAGCAGGACGATAACCGGAAGACCGAACCCAAGAACGACCCGGCGGCCGTCCACTGACGCGCCCGCGCGTCGTCCGCTGGACATGGCGGAACCTCCCATGGCGGATCCCACTCCCCTACCCCTCGCCTTCACGGACACAGGCGCCGGCCGGCCGCTTTTGATCCTGCACGGCCTGTTCGGTTCCAAACGCAACTGGGGGGCAATCGCCAAGGTCCTTTCGGCCCACCGCCGGGTTCTGAGCCTGGACCTCCGAAACCACGGGGAAAGCCCGTGGGATCCGGTCATGACCTATCCGGCGCTGGCCGCCGACGTAGCCCATTTCATCCATGCCCACGGCTTAGGATGCCCCGACGTCATCGGCCACTCCATGGGCGGCAAGACCGCCATGACCCTGGCGCTGGCGCATCCCGAGCTGGTCCGCGCGCTCTGCGTCGTGGACATCGCGCCCGCCCCCTCGCCCGGCACCTTCATCCACTATGTGGAAGCCTTGCGCGCCATGGACCTTTCTCATATTGTCTCGCGAAAGGACGCCGACGCCCTGCTGGCGGCGGCGGAAAAGAACCCCGGCATCCGCGCGTTCCTGTTGCAGAACCTGGAAAGCGGGAGCGGTGGATATGCATGGCGGGTCAATCTGGAAGCCCTGAGTGCCGCCATGGAGAATCTTCTGGATTTCGCGGCCCCTTCGCCTGGCCGAAGCTACAAAGGTCCGACCCTGTTCCTGGCCGGCGGGGCGTCGAATTACATCGGTCCGCACCATCACGGGGAGATCGAACGCCTGTTCCCGGCGGCGCGCGTCGAGGTTCTGCCCGGCGTCGGGCACTGGGCGCACGCGGAAGCGCCCAATCTGTTCCTGAAACACGTGACGGACTTCCTCGGCGGCTGACGCCCCGGGGCGGAGGAGGAAAGCCATGTATGCCGTGATCTTCGAAGTCACCCCGCATCCCGAGCGGGCCCACGAGTATTTCGACCTGGCCGCCGAGCTTCGCCCGGAGTTGGAAAGGATCGACGGGTTCATCTCCATCGAGCGGTTCCAGAGTCTGGCCGACCCAGAGCGCTACGTCTCTCTGTCGTTCTGGCGCGACGAAGCCGCGATCCGGGAATGGCAAGCGCATCTCGGCCATCAGACCGCCCAGGACAAGGGCAAGGCCGGAATTTTCAAGGATTTCCGCATCAGGGTCGCACGGGTCGAGCGCGATTACACCCTCGCGGATAGGACATAAGGGGAAAAACCATGGTCGCCCGACGGCAGGCAGCGCCCGGATGGTTTCTCGCTGTCCTTTTTCTGATGCTGTCCCTTTCCGCCTGCACTGGCGGAATCTCGCTGCGCGGTGCGGACCTGGGCAAGACTCGCGCCACCTCATCGGGTTCGGTATTGACGGATACCCAGGGCATGACACTTTACACCTATGACAAGGATTCCCCCGGCAAATCCAATTGCGACGGCCTGTGCGCCGTCATTTGGCCGCCGGCAGGGGTCGTCGGAGACTCGCCGGCGCCGGACCGGTTCTCGATTCTGACGCGGTCGGACGGCAGCAGGCAGTGGGCGTACGACGGAAAGCCGCTTTACGGTTTCGTCAGTGACGAGAAGCCCGGCGATACGAACGGGGACGGATCGGACGGCGTCTGGCACGCGGTCCGACCGTGATCGGCGATCAAGTCGCCGAGAACAGGCCTTTCGACAGGCAGAGGTTGACCTCGATCATGACCCCCAGGCGCGGATGCGGGGCCGCCAGGGCGTCGGTTGTCGCCTGGTCCATGAAACGGGCTAGGACCATCATGTCTCTGCGGACGTCCGGCGGCGCCGGATGGGCCGGATCCATCGCCTCGGCCTGGACGATGGTCCAGAGTTTCTGATTGAAGCCGAGCGCGCGCGCCAGCGTGGCGCGCTCGGCGGGGCGTTCGGCGGCGTCGCGCAGCAGGGCGGCGGCGCGGGCGAAGGCCTCGGCCTCGGCCGGACGTCCGCCCATGACCGCAAGATGGACCCGGCCGTAGGCGCGCGACGCGGCGGCGTGACGATGAGCCGCCGCCATCATCGGCTTGCCCCCGATCCCAACAGGTCTGCGACCAGGCTTTCCGTGCGTACGGCGAAGCGCAGGCCGGCCGCCGCGAAACGGTCCTGCAGCCGCAGCGCCACCTGGCGCGCCGCTTCTTCATTCAGGTCGGCGCCGGAAAGCTTGTCCTCCGCCGCCTGCAGGGTATTGGAGAGGTCTCCGGTGAACTGCCGCCGCGTGGTCAGCGCGGCGACATCGGAACCGAAGCGCTGTCCCGTCGAACGGACCCGGGCGGTCGCGCCGGCGAGATCGTTCAGCGCCGTGTCGATGTCGGCGTCCGTGGCAAAGCCGCCGTAATCGCCGGCGGCGGTACCGATGCCGAGGGCGTCGGCGCTCGCCGCCCCGCCCGTGACCGTGATCTCGGCGCCCGACAGGTCGCCCACGCGGGTCGTCTGATCGTCGGCGGGATCGGAAATCAGGTCGACTCCGGCGTAGGACGCGTCGCGGGCCAGGCTGGCGATCTGGCCGCGAATCTGATCGAACTGCTCCACCGCCGCCTGACGCCGCTCCGCCGTGCCGCCGCGCGCACCGGTGGCGATCCCCCGCAGCTGGCGGGTCAAGTCCCCTACCGCGTTCAGGCCCGTCTGCGCGGCCTCGACCGACGACAGTGCCTGGTTGATGCCCGACTTCAGGTCGAACAGGTCGCCGACCCGGTTGGCGGCGGCGCGGGCGGCGTAGAAATCCCGGGGATCGTCGGCGACGCGGTTGACCCGCCGTCCGGTGGCAAGCCGGTCGGCAACCTGCAGGCGCAGGGCCTCGTTCCGCTGCAGTTGCAGCAGGTTCGCGCGAACACCGCGGGTTAGAGTCACCTCGCCCATGAGACAGATCCTTTGTGGAGGATCAGCCTATTATCGTTCCGGAATCGATACAGTGACGGCAGTCACAGGATTTTCCCGGTTAACGGGGCTTGCGCGCGATGAACTTCATGCCCGGCTTGAAGGCCGGCAGCTTGCGGACGATCTCAAGCCCCAGGCTTTCCAGCAGCAGGCGCATGCTGGCCGGATTGAAATAGACGCAATGGACCGGCGGGTTGAAACCGTCCCATTTGTCGAGATCCCGGGGCCGGCGCCAGTGGCTGATATCGGGCGTCGTGACGTAGAGCGCACCGCCGGGATTGAGTAGCCGCACGATCGCCGCCATGAAGGCCCGCACGTCGGCCACGTGCTCGATGACTTCCGACGTGTAGATCAGGTCGAAGCCCTGAACCGAGTGGAAGTCCTCGACCAGGCCCAGGAAGTATTCGTTCGCGGGATAATGCTCCCGCGCGTAGGCGACGGACACGCCGTCGACTTCCAGTCCCCAGGCGTCGAGGCCGGTCTCGCGCGCCGCCTCGACCACGAAGCCGCCGTTGCAACCGACGTCGAGGAATCGGCCGCCCGCCGGCGCCAGCTTCCGGAGCGCCCGGATACGGCCGCGCGCCCGGCGCATCTTCTTGTCGACCTTGGCGAAATAGCCGGTCGTGGCACCATCGTAGGAATCGTCGTACATGGCGGCCAGATCCGCGTTGGACGGCAGTCCATGGACATAGAGCGTGGCGCAGCCGTTGCAGCGGTAGAGGTCGTGCCCCCGCGCGGTCATGGCAAAGGTCTGCTCTGCCCCGTCGCAGACGGGACAGTGCGGGACCGGAGCAGGGATCACATTCATCAGGCCGCTTCCGCCTCCACTGCCTTGCCGTTGATGGTCAGCCTGCCGCCCTCGGCCGAAACGGTGACCTTGGAGCCGTCCGCGACCGAGCCTTCCAGGATCATGCTGGCGAGCGGGTTCTGCAACTCCTTCTGGATCACCCGTTTCAGGGGCCGGGCGCCGTAGACCGGATCATAGCCCTTTTCGGCAAGCCAGTCCTGCGCCGCCGCGTCCAGATTCAGGGCGATGTGGCGGTCGGCCAGAAGCTTGCGCAGACGGCCGAGCTGGATGTCGACGATGCCACCCATGTGTTCGGGGAACAGGCGGTGGAACAGGATGATTTCGTCCAGGCGGTTGAGGAATTCCGGCCGGAAGGCCTGGCGCACGATCTCCATGACCGGGCCGCGGACCTCGGCCGAATCGTGGCCCTCCTCCTGCCCGGCCAGGATTTCGCCGCCCAGGTTGGAGGTCATGATGATCAGCGTGTTGCGGAAGTCGACCGTGCGGCCCTGGCCGTCGGTCAGGCGGCCGTCGTCCAGCACCTGCAGCAGCACGTTGAAGACGTCGGGATGGGCCTTCTCGACTTCGTCAAACAACACGACTTGATAGGGCCGGCGGCGCACAGCCTCGGTCAAGGCGCCGCCTTCGTCATAGCCGACATAGCCCGGAGGGGCGCCGATCAGCCGCGAGACCGAATGCTTTTCCATGTATTCGGACATGTCGATGCGGGCCATCGCCGTCTCGTCGTCGAACAGGAATTCGGCCAGCGCCCTGGTCAGTTCCGTCTTACCCACGCCCGTGGGGCCCAGGAACAGGAACGAGCCCATGGGCCGGTTGGCGTCCTGCAACCCGGCGCGCGAACGGCGCACCGCGTTGGCCACGGCGGTGACGGCCTCTTGCTGACCGACCACGCGGCGGCCCAGGTTGGTTTCCATCTGCAACAATTTGTCGCGCTCGCCCTGAAGCATTTTGTCGACGGGAATGCCGGTCCAGCGGCTGACGACCTGGGCGATATGCTCCTCGGTCACCGCTTCCTCGACCACGGCGGAGCCGTCGGCTTCCTCGGCCTTCTTCAGCTTGTCTTCGAGCCGGGGGATCAGGTCGTACTGCAGTTCGCCGGCCTTTTCATAGTCGCCGGCGCGCAGCGCCTGTTGCTGGGCCAGATGAGCCTTTTCCAGTTCTTCCTTCAGCTTGGTGGTATCGGCGAGCGCCGTCTTGCCCTTTTCCCAATCCGCCGTCATGGCGTTCGATTTCTCTTCCAACCCGGCGAGCTCGACCTCCAGCTTCCCAAGCCGATCCTTGGAGGCCTTGTCCGTCTCCTTCTTCAGGGCCTCGCGCTCGATCTTCAACTGGATGACCCGGCGGTCCAGTTCGTCCAGTTCCTCGGGCTTGGAGTCGACGGCCATGCGCACGCGGCTGGCGCTTTCATCCATCAGGTCGATGGCCTTGTCCGGGAGGAAGCGGTCGGTGATGTAGCGGTTCGACAGCATCGCCGCGGCGACCAGGGCGTTGTCGTGAATCTTCACGCCGTGGTGCAGCTCGTACTTTTCCTTGATCCCGCGCAGAATCGAAATGGTGTCCTCCACGGTGGGTTCGCCCACGAACACCGGCTGGAACCGGCGGGCGAGGGCCGCGTCCTTTTCCACGTGCTTGCGGTACTCGTCCAGCGTCGTTGCGCCGACGCAGTGCAGTTCGCCGCGCGCGAGCGCCGGCTTGAACAGGTTGGAGGCGTCCATGGACCCCTCGGCCTTGCCGGCGCCGACGAGCGTGTGCATCTCGTCGATGAACAGGATGATGGAGCCGGCGGCGGCCGTGACTTCGGCCAACACCGCCTTCAGGCGTTCCTCGAACTCGCCGCGGAACTTGGCGCCGGCGACCAGCGCTCCCAGGTCGAGCACCATCAGGCGCTTGTCCTTCAAGGCCTCGGGCACGTCGCCGTTGACGATGCGCAGCGCCAGACCCTCGACGATGGCGGTCTTGCCGACGCCGGGCTCGCCGATCAGCACCGGGTTGTTCTTGGTGCGACGCGAGAGAACCTGAATGGTGCGGCGGATTTCTTCGTCGCGGCCGATCACCGGGTCCAGCTTGCCGTCCATGGCGGCCTGGGTCAGGTCACGGGCGTATTTCTTGAGCGCGTCATAGGAGTCTTCCGCGTTGGCCGAATTGGCCGCCCGGCCCTTGCGGAACTCCTTGATCGCGGTGTTCAAATCCTGCGGCGTGATGCCCGCGTCCTTCAGCACCTTGCAGGCATCCGTGCCTTCGGCCATGGCGACGGCGAGCAGCAGCATCTCGACCGTGACGAAGCTGTCGCCGGCCTTCTCGGCGATCTGCTGTGCCTGGTCGAACAGCTTGGCCGTTTCCGAGGCGAGGTAGATCTGCACGTTCCTGCCCTCGACCTTGGGCAGACGCTTCAGTTCGCCCTCGGTCAGGCGCAACGCCCGCTGGGCGTTGCCGCCGCCGGCCTCGATCAGCGAGGCGGCGAGGCCCTCCCTGTCGTCGAGCAGCACCTTCAACAGGTGCAGCGGCGTGAACTGCTGGTGCGATTCGCGAATGGCAAGCGTCTGGGCGCTTTGGATGAAGCCCCGTGCACGCTCGGTGAATTTCTCAAATTCCATCTGTCCCATCCTTTGGCGACAGAGCGACATGCCCCCGATAATCGGCGAACAGACCGCTCCTCTCAAGAGTTACAATTTCCGCATGTGACATAGGGTTATGGCCGCGCCCGTGCAATCGCGGGCCGAAAGATAATTTCGGGCGTTGACAGACCGGCGCCGAAGGTTGAGCCTCGGCCCCCCATGGTTGCCGAGATCACCCATATCTACCGCTATCCGGTGAAGGGGCTGAGCGCGCAGGCGCTCGACGCCACCGCGCTTGCGGTGGAGGACTACCTGCCGGGCGACCGACGGTTCGCCCTGGCGCTGGGCTCGACCCCCGTCACGGGCGGGCACCATCTGGAATGGATGCCCAAGCGCAATTTCCTGGCCCTCGTGAAAAACGAGAAACTGGCGTCCCTGGAAACGGAATTCGACGACTCGACGGGGGTGCTGACCGTCAAGCGCCAGGGCCGCCAGGTCGCGCGCGGCAACATCGCCGATCGCATCGGCCGCACCGTGATAGAGGACTTCTTCGCCGCCTACATGCGGGACGAGGCGAAAGGCCGGCCCCGTCTGGTCGAGGCCAATACCGGCGATCGCCTGACGGACCAGCCAGACCCGGTAATCTCCGTCATCAACCTGGCCTCGATCCGCGACCTGGAGCGGGTCGTCAAGGAGACCGTGGACCCCCTGCGCTTCCGCGCCAACTTCTATGTGGACGGGATCGAGCCCTGGGCCGAGTTCGACTGGATCGGCAGGACGGTTGCCCTGGGCGGGGCCGAGGCGGAAGTGACGGCGCGCATCGACCGCTGCGCCGCGGTCAACGTCAACCCGGCCACGGCGGACCGCAACCTGAACATCGTCAAGTTCCTGCAGGCCGGGTTCGGCCACATCGACATGGGTGTGTACGTCCGCGTAACGAAAGCGGGCCGCGTTGCCGTCGGAGAGTCCCTCTCGCCTCGTTGATCTTTAAGGCGGCGCGATCAGATGTCGCGCTTGAGGAATTCAGGCAGTCAATCGGCGGCGGCGGTCGCCGCGGGCTGTTCGGGCTGTACGTCGGACTGACTGTCTACGGACGACTGGCTGTCCATGGGAAGTTCGGCCTGGGCCTCCGGTCCCTTGCGGCGGCGACCACGGCCCCTGCGGGACGGTCTGGCGTCGTCCGCCTCGCCGCCGGCTTCATCGCGGGGCTCGGCATCGCTGCGCGCCTGTTCGCCGGCGTCGTCGCTGTTCGCCTTGGTCCCCTCGTCGGCCTGGGGCCGATCGGTGCGGATGACCTCGGCGGCCGTCTCGTCCCCGTCGCCGTCATTGTCCATGTCGTCGTCGTCGTAGTCGCCGGACATGTAGTCGTCGGGCCCGCCCATGGCGCCGCCCGGCGTTTCCATGCGGTCGCGGCCGTTGCCACGCCGGTTGGCGCCGCCCCGTTCACCGTTGCGCTGGTCGTCCACGTTCAGCAGGCGGAAGTAGTGCTCGGCGAACTGGAAGTAGCTTTCGGCCATGATCCGGTCACCGGACGACGACGCGTCACGGGCGAGAGTCAGGTACTTGTCCAGCACCTGCTGCGCCGAGCCACGGACCTTGACGCCGGGTCCGTTGCTTTCGAAGGTTTGATTACGAACGTTGCCGTGGCGTTTGTTTCCGCCGCGACCGCGCGACCGTCTATTGTTTGGATTCTTGTTCATTTTCCTTGCAACACGTCTGTTTGCGGGCTGCTGGGAACGCTTCCCCTTCGGTTCGGCCCGCTTTACGGACCCACCCCACCCGCCACGGAGACGGACAGACTTGGCCCGCTCGCCGCATCGGCTGTTCAAAGAACGACCGTCTCGTTACCCTACGGAGACGCGCGTCGCTTTGCTCAGGGAAATCCCGGGGGGCCTGTCCGGTGCCGCGACCTGGTTCCGAATTTCTGAATGATTTCCGGATGTCGAGGACGCGTCACGCAGGACGATCCGCCCAAGCGGCCTTGCGGCCACCAAGGGCACCCTAGACCGGTTCACCCTCATTTCCAACATTTTTTTGCAGGCCCGTCCGAACATCCAGGCGACAGCAAAGAGAGCGCGCGATGCCGGCGAGATCTGTCCGCGTGCCGTCGTGAACCAGGCCCGCTGCCTGGAAGATGCCAATGACGGCCGCTTCCTGGCCCTGGCCCAGTTCTACGATCACGGCCCCGCCGGGAACCAGCAGACGCGCAACCTGGGGGGCGATGGCGGCATAGGCGTCCAGCCCTTCCCTGCCGGCGAACAAGGCCGCCGGCGGGTCGAAGTCGCGCACCTCCGGGGGCAGCGCCGCGCCGTCGCCTGCGGCGATGTAGGGCGGGTTTGAGAGGATCAGGTCGAAAGGTCCCGAGAGCCCCGAGGCCCAGTCGCCGACCCGGAACCGCGCGCGGCCGGCCAGGTCCAGGCGGTTCGCGTTGCCCGACGCAACGGCCACGGCGTCGGCGGAAATGTCGATGCCGAGCCCCTGGGCCCGCGGCAGTTCCGACAGCACCGCGAGGAGCAGGCAGCCGGTGCCGGTGCCGAGATCGAGGATGCGCAACGCCTCGTTCTCCCGGCCGCATGCGCGAATCCGGGTGAGCGCGTGCTCGACAACGGTCTCCGTCTCCGGGCGCGGCGTCAGGGTCGCGCCGGTGACCCGGAAGGACAGGGACCAGAACTCCCGCTCACCCAGGATGCGCGACACCGGCTCGCGCGCGACGCGGCGGGCGTAAAGGGCGTCGACGGCGGCGGCCTGGTCCGCGCTGAGACAGGTCTCCGGATGGGTCAGCACGAAGGACGGATCGCGGCCCAGCGCGTGCGCCGCCAGCACGCGGGCATCCAGACGCGCCGTCTGGACCCCCGCGGCGGCGAGGTGCCTCGCCCCCCGGTCCACGGCATGGCCCAAGGTGCCCGGTGCGTGGCGGCCTGAGGTTCCGGTCACGCGATCTCGGACAGGCGGCGCGCCTGGTCGTCGGTGATCAGAGCGTCCATCAGTTCGTCCAGTTCGCCGCCCATCACCCGCTCCAGCTTGTGCAGGGTCAGGTTGATGCGGTGGTCGGTGACCCGGCCCTGGGGGAAGTTGTAGGTGCGGATGCGCTCCGAACGGTCGCCGGAACCGACCTGGCCCTTGCGCTGGGCGGCGCGGGCCTCGTCGCGGATCTGGCGCTCGCGTTCATACAGGCGCGCGCGCAGCACCTTCATGGCCTTGGCGCGATTCTTGTGCTGGGACTTCTCGTCCTGCTGGATGACCACCAGTCCGGTCGGCAGGTGGGTGATGCGCACCGCGGAATCGGTCGTGTTGACCGACTGGCCGCCGGGCCCCGAGGCGCGGAACACATCGATGCGCAGGTCCTTCTCGTCGATGTCGACGTCGACCTCCTCGGCCTCGGGCATGACCGCCACGGTCGCCGCCGAGGTATGGATGCGCCCGCCCGATTCCGTGACCGGAATCCGCTGCACCCGGTGTACGCCCGATTCGAACTTCAGGCGCGCGAACACGTCGGTGCCGGAAATGGTGGCGATGGCCTCCTTGTAGCCGCCGATGCCCGTCTCGTTCACGCTCATGACCTCGAACCGCCAGCCGTGGATCTCCGCATAGCGCTGGTACATGCGGAACAGGTCGGCGGCGAACAGCGCGGCCTCGTCGCCGCCGGTGCCGGCGCGCACTTCGAGGATGGCGTTCTTCTCGTCGGCCTCGTCCTTGGGCAGCAGCAGCACCTGCATCTGGCGTTCCAATGCCGGCAGGCGTTCCTTCAGCTCGCGGTATTCCTCTTCCGCCAGTTCGCGCATGTCCGGGTCCGTCGCCGGGTCGGCCAGCAGGTCGGCCATGCCCTTGGCGTCGGTCTGGGCCTTTCGGTAGGCGTTGACCGCAGCCACCACCGGGCCCAGGTCGGAATACTCCTTGCCCAGCCTGGCGATCTTCTCGCCGCTGGAGCCGCCCTCGGACATCAGGGCCTCCAGCTCCTTGTAGCGGGTCAGCACCTTGTCCAGGCTTTCGTTCAGGCTCACTTACTTGCTCTCCTCGCCGCCGCCGGCCCTGCCGTCATCGGCATCGGGGACGTCCGGCTGAAACAGATGGGCGATCAGGCGCTCCGCCGCCGCCAGATCCAGGTTGGCCTCGGCCGCCGCGCGCCGGAGCCGCGTCGACGGTCCGTGCAACAGCCGCCCGACCAGAATATGGGTTGCCTTCTCGGCATCGCCACCCGCCTCGGCCAGGGCCTGGGCGCGCTGCGCTTCGAAATGGCGGCGCAGGTCGGCGACCAGGGGCCCGGCGTCGCGCGCGCGCTGGCCGTTGAGGAATGCCTGGACCTCCTCGTCGACGATGCGCCGTGCCGCCTGTGCCTCGGCGCCGCGCCCGGCAAGGCCGGCCATGGCGATGCGTTCCAGGTCGCCGAAGTCGTAGACATAGGCGTCGTCCAGGTCGTGCACCGCCGGGTCGACGTCGCCCGGCACCGCCGTGTCGACCACCAGGATGGGCCGCCGCCGCCGCACCTTGAGCGCGGCCGCGATCAGGTCCTTGCCGACGATGCGCCCGCCGCCGCCCAGGGCCGCGATGATGACGTCCGTCCCGGGCACCAGGTCCGACAAAGTTTCGAACGCCGCGAAATTGCAGTCCAGCACCCGCGCCGTGCGTTGGGCCCGGCGCGCGCGGGGGTGGATCACGGTAAGGTTCGTCAGCCCCTCGCCGATCATGTCCTCGGCGACCATCTCGCCCATGTCGCCGGCGCCGATCAGGAGCGCCGACACGCCCGAAAGGTCCCCATGCAGGTCCTGGACCACCATGGTCGCCACGGCGGCGATGGAGACGGGGCCCACGCCGACGCCGGTTTCCGTGCGCACCCGCTTGGCGGCGCCGTAGGCGGCCTGCAGAAGGGCGTCGAGCACCCCGGAAGGCAGGCCCCTTTCCTTGGCCATGCGATGGGCGGCCTTGACCTGGCCCAGAACCTGGGGCTCGCCGATCACCAGGCTGGCCAGCGAGGCCGCGATGTTGAACAGGTGCAGGACCGCGGCCTCGTCCATGGCGACGTTGGCCTGGGCCTTGAGGTCGGCCAGCGGCACCTGGGTTTCCTCGGCAAGGATGCCGAGCACCGTGTCGGCCGCCGCCTGGGGGTCCGTGTGGGCGCCCACGACCTCGACCCGGTCGCAGGTCGACAGGAGAACCGCCTCGTCCACTCCGGCCGCGCGCAGGCGGGCGAGGACGCCGGGCACGGCCTCGTCCTCGATGAACATCTGGTCGCGCAGGCCCAGCGAACTGGTCCGGTGGTTGACCCCGGCCACGAAGGGCCGGGCGGATTGCGCGCGGTCTTCGGCCATGGGAGGGACCTTCGCTAAAAGTGAAACTTCAGGGTTTCAACGAGATCGTTCAGCGGCACGTCGGACTGGGTACCCGTTTCCATGTTGCGCAGGGTCGCCATGCCGCGCGCCAGTTCGTCGGAACCAAGGATCAGCACGGCCTTGGCATTGGCTTTGTCTGCGCGCGCCATGCGGCGCTTCAGGTTGCCGGAGTAGCCCATGTCCACGGTATGGCCGGACCGGCGAAGGTCGATGGCGACCTTCATGGCTGGGGTCTGGGCGTCGTCGCCCAGGGGAATCACCACGATGGGCCGTTCCGCCGCGGGCGGCGCGCCGATCATCATGGCCAGGCGTTCGACCCCGGCGGCCCAGCCGATGCCCGGCGTCGGGCGGCCGCCCATCATTTCCATCAGGCCGTCGTAGCGCCCGCCGGCCAGCACCGTACCCTGGGCGCCCAGCGTGTCGGTGATGAACTCGAAGGCCGTGTGGGTGTAGTAATCCAAACCCCGCACCAGGCGCGGGTCGACACGGTAGGCGATGCCCAAGGTGTCGAGGCCCGACTTGACCTCGTCGAAGAAGGCGCGCGAGGCGTCGTTCAGGTGGTCCTGCAGCAGGGGTGCTTCGGCCATGATCTTCTGGTCGCCCGCGTCCTTGCTGTCGAAGATGCGCATGGGATTGCGTTCCAGGCGCTGGCGGCTGTCTTCCGACAGATCGGCCTTGAACGGCGTCAGGTAGGCGATCAGCGTTTCCCGGTAGGCGAGGCGGCTCGGCATGTCGCCCAGCGTGTTGAGCGAAAGCGACACGTCCCGAGCCACGCCCAGTTCCTCCAGCACGTGATGGGCGAGCGCCAGAACCTCGATGTCGGCCTGGGCGCCCGGGACGCCCAGGATCTCCACGTCAATCTGGTGGAACTGGCGCAGGCGTCCCTTCTGCGGGCGTTCGTGGCGGAACACGGGTCCGCGCGCGAACAGCTTCAGGGGCGCTTCCTGGGCCAGGCCGTTGGACATGAAGGCGCGCGCGATGCCGGCCGTGAACTCGGGCCTGAGCGTGATCGAATCGCCGCCCCGATCCTCGAAGGTATACATCTCCTTCGTCACCACGTCCGACGTTTCGCCGAGCGTGCGCGAGAACACCTCCGTGAACTCGAAGATCGGCGGCGTCATCTCCTGGAACCCGTGGCGCGCGGCGAGCGCCGCCGCCCGGTCGCAGACATGCCGGTGCAGCCGGAAGTCGTCGGCCAGGATGTCATGGGTCCCGCGAACGGGTTGCAGGTCCGCCATCGTCGCCGGTCCCGCTATTCCGCCGCGTCGGCGCCGACGCCGGATTTGGCTGGGCCGGTCTTGCGCGGATATTTGCGGGCGACGTAGTCGTCGACGATCTTCTTGAAGTCCTCGGCGATGGCCGCCCCGCGCAGGGTGGCGACCTTTTCGCCGTCGACGAACACGGGGGCGGTCGGCGCCTCGCCGGTGCCGGGAAGCGATATGCCGATGTCCGCGTGCTTGCTTTCGCCGGGGCCGTTGACGATGCAGCCCATGACGGCGAGCGACAGGTTCTCGACCCCGTCATGGCTTTCGCGCCAGATCGGCATCATGCCGCGTACGTAGCTCTGCACCGTGTCGGCCAGTTCCTGGAAAAAGGTCGAGGTCGTGCGGCCGCAGCCGGGGCAGGCGGTGACCAGCGGCGTGAAGGCGCGCAGCCCCATGGTCTGCAGCATCTCCTGGGCGACGATGACTTCCTTGGTGCGGTCGCCCCCGGGCTCCGGCGTCAGGGATACGCGGATGGTGTCGCCGATGCCTTCCTGCAGCAACACGGCCATGGCGGCAGTCGAGGCGACGATGCCCTTCGATCCCATGCCCGCCTCGGTCAGGCCCAGGTGCAGGGCCCAATCGCCGCGCCGCGCCAGTTCGCGGTAAACCTTGATCAGGCTCTGGACCTCCGAGACCTTGCAGCTCAGCACGATGCGGTCGCGGCCCAGGCCCAGGGCCTCGGCACGCAGCGCGTTGGAAACCGCGGACTGAACCAGCGCCTCCTGCGTCACTTCCTCGGCCGACAGGGGCGTGGCGGAATTGGCGTTCTCGTCCATCAGGCGGACCACCAGGTCCTGGTCCAGCGAGCCCCAGTTGACGCCGATGCGCACCGGCTTGCCGTATTCCAAGGCCTTCTCGACCATCTTCGAGAACTGGGTGTCGCGCTTTTCCTTGAAACCCACGTTGCCGGGATTGATGCGGTACTTGTCCAGTGCCTCGGCGCAGGCCGGATGGTTCTCCAGAAGCTTATGGCCGATGTAGTGGAAGTCACCGACAATCGGTGTATCCACACCGCGCGCCAGAAGTCTTTCCTTGATATGCGGGACGGCGGCGGCGGCTTCCTCGGTGTTGACGGTGACGCGCACGATCTCGGATCCCGCCTGGGCCAGCGCGTGTACCTGTTCGACGGTGCCGCCGACGTCGGCCGTGTCCGTGTTGGTCATGGACTGCACGACGATGGGGTTGAGGCCGCCCATGACGACCTTGCCGATGGCGACCGGCACGCTCACCCGGCGCGCACTGGGTCCATAGGCGGACACGGGGCCGGCGGGAAGCGGGGCTTCCTGAGACATGAAGAAGGATCCTTTAAACGCTCTGCGGCACCTACATGGGCCCGGCGGCAGTGGGACACAAGGCCAAATCCGCGCCGTTCCGGCCCGTCGAGCCATGTTTTGCCCGACCCCCGGCCCGGGGTCAACGGTCGTGAAAACCGGGCATCGGCACGGACCGCGGGGCCCGGCGGCGGGATCAGTGGAAAACGGCGGTTCCGGCCTTCAGGCGTTCCGGGTCCAGCAGCACATTGCGCACCACCTCGCCGCTGGCGCCGACGGGCGGCACGCCGGTGCCGTCCACGCTGATGGTCAGGCCGCCGGCGTTACCCGTCTTCAGCTTCAGGTCGGGGCGGTCGGGCACGGCATAGGATTCGCCCGTGCGCAAAAGCTTGCCCCAGACCCAGGTGTCGGTGCCTTGCTCGCGGACCTCGACCCAGCTGTCGCTGACCGCCGTCAGAATGATGCGGGCGTCGGACACGTCGGTCGGCGTGCTGGCCACTTCCGCCGCCGCCGGGGCCGGCGTGGATTCCGGAGACGCCGCGACAGGCGTATCGGCCTGCGCCTGCGGTTCGGTCAACTGCGCGGTCTCCACCGGCTGGGCGATGGAGGCGGGTGCGCGCGCCAGCCCGGCCGCCGCATCCGACACGGGTGCCGCGGCCGTCGTCATGGCTTCGGGTGCCGAGACGGCGTCGGCCGCGACGCTCGCGGGCAATGCCTGAGGCGCGGTCTGGTCGGCGGTTTCGGGTTGCACCGCCGCCGGAGCAGCGGGCTCCGCGGGCGCCCGCAATTCGGCGGTCCGCGTATCCTGCGCCGGCTGCACGGACGCGGCGGCCGGCGCCTGGGCGGTTTCCTGGACCGGCTCCGCGGTCGACGCCACGGCCGGCTCTGACGCCTGACCAGGGATTGTCGCGGGTGCCGGCGCAGCCGGCTTGTCGGCGGCGACCGCCTGGCTGTGATCGGGAACGTCGTCCTTGATCCCGCCGGGCAGCAGCGCGGCCAAGCGCGCGGGCACCGGCTCGATCCACTGCTTGAAGAAGTCGTTGTCGACGGTCGAACTGTACCAGGCGCCGTAGACGAAGACGCCGACCAGCACGCCCAGGAACACGATGGCGCCCCGGGGAATGCCCGACTCGGTCATGGGCGCCGGAAACACCAGATCCGCCTTGGGCGGACGGCCCAGCTGGAGCGTCTGCTCCTCCTTGAAGCGGCGCACCACTTCGTCCGAGTCCAATCCCAGATAATCCGCATAGGCGCGGATGAATCCGACGGCATAGGTGGCGCCGGGAAGCTGGTCGAAGTTCCCGTCCTCGATGGCCTGGATGTGGCGGTGACGGATGCGCAGCACCTGGGCGATGGTGTCCAGTTCCTCGCCGCAGCGCAGGCGCGACGCCCTGAGCAGGCTGCCCACGCCCGTACGGCGATCAGTGGCGGCGCCCCCCGGCGTCGCCCGCGAGATGGGATCGTGATTCACGTGCACTTCACCCCTTTGCCCCAACGTTCGCCCTCTGATTTCGTCCCTTGAATCCCATTCTCCGGACGACCTGAAACCGCCCCCGGCCCCGCGATAACACGGCACCAGCGTCCCCCCTGGACTACGGCTGTGGCGATTTTCAAGAACGAAACGCTTCAGTCTTCTCCGCAGAATGGATAATCCCACGAAAAGTCATGTAGATTCAAGTACAAATGCGAAACCCTTAAACCATTACACCATGATCGGCGGCAAACGCCCTCAGTTTCTCCCGTAGTGAGTGATCCGGTGCGTGCGCCAGCCCGGCGAGATAGCTTTCCAGCGCGCCGACGTCGAGGGAACGGACCACGGCCTTGACCGGCCCGATCGCCGGGGCCGACATGGACAGGTTGCGAAATCCCAGGCCGATCAAGGTCATCGCGGCCAGCGGATCGCCAGCCATTTCGCCGCACAGGCTGAGTTCCGTGCCCGTCTCACGGCACTGACGCGCGACCTCGCCCAGGAAGTTGATGACGGCCGGGGCCAACTCGTCATAACGGGCGGCAACCTGCGGATTGCCGCGGTCGGCGGCGAACAGGAACTGCAGCATGTCGTTGGAGCCGACGGAGATGAAGTCGACCCGCGCCATGAGCGCCGGCAACTGGAAGATCAGGCCCGGGACCTCGAGCATCACCCCGGCCTTGACGTGTGACGGCATCAGATGGCCGCGCCGCCGGGCGCGCGCCAGTTCGGCATCCAGAAGCTTCTTCGCCATGTCGAATTCGGCGACCTCGGTAACCATGGGGAACATGACCCGCAGCGTCTTACCCGCGGCGGCACGGATCAACGAACGCAGCTGGTCGCGCATCAGCGCGGGCCGGTCGAGCGACACCCGGATGGCGCGCCAGCCCATGGCGGGATTTTCCTCGGCCCCCTCGACGTCCCAGTAGGGCAGCACCTTGTCGCCGCCGGCATCGAGGGTGCGGAAGGTCACCGGCCGGTCGCCGGCGCGCTCGTAGACGGTGGCGTAGATTTCCTGTTGCCGTTCCACCGTGGGCGTCGCGGATTCCACCATGAAGGGGATTTCCGTGCGGAACAGGCCGATGCCGACGGCCCCGGTGTGGTCCAGATGCATCAGATCGACGCGCAGCCCGGCATTGAGCAGCAGGTTGACCTGCACCCCGTCCTTGGTCACGGACGGCAGGTCCTTCAGTTCGGCATACTGGGCGCGCTGTTCGGCGCGCACGCGCATGCCGTCCTCGAAGGTGATGCGGATATCGTCGCCCGGCCGCAGGTAAACCTGGCCGTGGTCGCCGTCGATTATCAAGGGATCGCCGTCCTCGATCCGGTCGAGGATGTTGTCGAGCCGTCCGACCACGGGAAGGTCGAGCGCCCGCGCGACGATGGCGACATGGGCGTTGGGCGAGCCTTCGGCCAGAACCAGGCCGCGCAGTTTCTGTGAATCATAGTCCAACAGCTGCGCCGGCCCCATGTTGCGGGCGATCAGGATCGCATCGTCCGGCATCTCGCGAGCCCCGGGCTCAGCCCCCATCAGGTGCTGGGTCAGGCGATAGCCGAGGTCGTCCAGGTCGTGGGCGCGCTCGCGAAGGTAGGGATCATCGATCCCGGCCATGCGCGCGCGCAGATCGTTCTGCACGCGCTGCACGGCGGCCTCGGCGGAAAGGCCCGAGTCGATGGCGCTCTCGATGCGCGCCAGCCAGCCTGCGTCCTGGGCGATCAGGCGGTAGGTCTCCAGGACGTCGCGGTGCTCGCCGCCCTTGGCCAGACGGTCCGACGCCAGCATGTCGTCGAGCGCGCCGTGCATGGCCGTGAAGGCCTCGTGCAGGCGTTCGCGCTCCGCCGCCGGGTCGTCCGCGACGATGGTTTCGATGAACAGGTGCGGACGGTGCAGCACCGCCACGCCGATGGCGATGCCGCCGTTCAGCTTCAGCCCCTCGATGCGCAGCGGCTTCAGCGCGATGCCGTCGACCGGCAGCAGTTCGTCGGGCGCCACCAGGTCGCCGCCGGCGACCAGTTCGGCCAGGACCATGGCCACGGTCTGGAGGGTCTCGACCTCTTCATCCTCGTAGGCGCGCCGCGTGCGGTTCTGCACCACCAGGACGCCGGTGACGCGGCCGCCGCGCAGGATCGGCACGCCCATCAGGGAATGGAACATCTCTTCGCCCGTTTCCGGCCGGTAGGCGAAGCTGGGATGCGACTGGGCATCCTCCAGCGCGTAGGGCAGCGCATGGGCGGCGATCTCGCCGACCAGGCCCTCGCCGACGCGCAGGCGTGTCTTGTGCACGGCGTCCTTGCGCAGGCCCTGGGTGGCGAACAGTTCCAGCACATCACCGGCACGGCGCAGGTATATGGAGCAGACTTCGGCGACCATCTCGAGGGCGATGATCTGGACGATCTGGTCGAGCCGTTCCTGCGCCGTCGCCGCCGAGGCCATGACCGCGCGCACCCGGCCCAGCATGCGCCGAGGCACGGGCGAGATCGCCGGACGCCGCCCTCCGCCGCGCAATCCGCCGTCCGCGGGTTTGCCGGGGGGCTTGCCGGCCGCGGCCCCGGAGAGCGGGTGTTTCGGGTTCGACTTGTCGTTCACGGGATGTGGACCCCTGCCCTCAACTGCATGCGCGGCCTCTCCGGGTCCGTTCCCCCAGGCCTCGCTATCATATAGGTTCGCACGATCGCGAAGGCGACTACGCTGCCGCCGGAAAATTGCCTTGGCGGGCCCGAAACCACGCCGGCGCGGACCGTCCGGGCGCGCCTAGGCGGCGTCCAGACCGTAGGCCGTATGCAGGGCGCGCACCGCCAGTTCGGTGTATTCCTCGGCGACCAGGACGCTGACCTTGATCTCGGAGGTCGAGATCACCTGGATGTTGATGCCCTTGTCGGCCAGGGTGCGGAACATTGTCTGGGCCACGCCCGCGTGCGACCGCATGCCGACGCCGATGATGGAGATCTTGACCACGCCGTCCCGGGCGATCAGGTCCTCGTAGCCGAGTTCCTCCTTGTTCGCCTGCAGGATGGCCTTGGTGCGCTCCAGGTCGGCCTTGGTCACGGTGAACGTCAGGTCGGTGGCCTGGCCGTCGGCCGACACGTTCTGCACGATCATGTCGACGTTGACGCTGGCCTCGGCCAAGGGGCCGAAGATGCCGGCCGCCACGCCGGGCCGGTCGGCGACACGGACCAGGGTGACCTTGGCCTCGTCCCGGGAATAGGCGATACCGCTGACGACTTGCTTTTCCACGATTTCATCCTCGTTCACGACCAGGGTGCCGCGTTCGGCGGAGAAGCTCGAGCGGACTTCCGTGCGCACCCCGTGGTTCATGGCCATCTCCACGGCGCGGGTCTGCAGCACCTTGGCGCCCTGGGAGGCCATCTCCAGCATTTCCTCATAAGTGATCTTGTTCAGTTTGCGGGCCTTGGCGACGATGCGGGGATCGCAGGTGTAGACGCCGTCAACGTCCGTATAGATGTCGCAACGATGCGCCCGCAGCGCCGCCGCAAGCGCCACGGCAGACGTGTCCGAGCCGCCGCGACCCAGGGTGGTGATGCGGCCGTCCGGGGCCAGACCCTGGAACCCGGGGACCACGACGACCTCGCCCTGCTCCAGACGCGCCATGATCTTGTCCGTATCGACGCCGGTGATGCGCGCCTTGGCGTGGACGTTGTCGGTATGGATGGGGATCTGCCAGCCCTGCCACGACCGCGCCGAAATGCCGATGTTCTGCAGCGCCAGCGCCAACAGGCCCGACGTCACCTGCTCGCCCGAGGCGACCACGGTGTCGTATTCGCGGGCGTCGAACAGCTTGGAGATGTCCTCCACGTATTTGACGAGCTGGTTGGTGACCCCGGCCATGGCCGAGACGACGACGGCGACCTGATGGCCCGCGTCGACCTCTGTCTTGACACGCTGGGCGACCGCCTTGATGCGGTCGACGTCGGCCACCGAAGTGCCGCCGAATTTCTGCACGATCAACGCCATGGAACCGGTCTGACCCCCGACTCGAAAAAACACCCGAAATGCGGATAATTCCGTCGGAATTACTTGCCCTTGTCTGGCGGGCGGCGCCTTCTTACTCTTAATCCGCGCTGCGGGCAAGGTGCCCGCGGCGCCATTGACGCAAAGGCCGCCCATGACGACGCAGACCACCCCCAGGTCCCCCGGCCGGCAGACCACCGCCGACGACGGCGACGTCGCGCGCTTTCAGGCCATCGCCGACGAGTGGTGGGACGCCACGGGCAAGTTCCGCCCGCTCCACCGCATCAACCCGGTGCGCATCGCCTTCATCCGCGACCGCGTGGCGGCGCATTTCGGCCTGGACTCCGGCGCGGCGCGGCCACTGAGGGGACTGAGCCTTCTGGACATCGGCTGCGGCGGCGGCATTCTGGCCGAGCCCCTGGCGCGTCTGGGTGCGAAAGTCACGGGGATCGACGCGGGCGAGAAGAACGTCGCCGTGGCCAGGCTGCATGCCGAGCAGATGGGCCTCGATATCGACTACCGCCACGTCCTGCCCGAGGACTTGGCGGACCTGGGCCGGACCTTCGACGTGGTCCTGAACATGGAGGTTGTCGAACACGTCGCCGACCTGGACGCCTTCCTGGCCGCCTCGGCGGACATGGTGCGGCCCGGAGGCTGCATGGTGGTGACGACGCTGAACCGCACACTCAAGTCCCTAATGCTGGCCAAGATCGGCGCGGAGTACGTCCTGCGCTGGCTCCCCCCCGGAACCCACGACTGGCGCAAGTTCGTTCGCCCGTCCGAACTGGTGCGGGGGCTCGCCGGCCACGGCGTCGAGGTCACGCACCTGGAGGGCATGGTGTTCAACCCCTTGAGCGATACCTGGCGCCTGGATGCACACGACCTGGACGTCAACTACCTGGCCTTCGCCGCAAAGGGGTGACGGCCCGCCGGCCCGGGCCTTCTAGCCGGCCGCCGCTTTCGCTATCATCGTCGGCGACCCCTTTTCGATCCGCGCCCGCCCGGGCGCGAATCTTCAAAAGGAAAAAGAAACCGATCCGTTCGCCGTCGGGCCTGCCCGCGCGGCCGCGGCCACTGGAGGACCGACGACATGAATCTGGGATATATCGGGCTTGGCATGATGGGCGGGGCGCTGGCGCGCCGGCTGATGCGGGAACACCGGCTGCGCGTGTTCGACCTGAACCGCGCGGCCACGGACCTCTTCGCAACCGAGGGCGCCCAGCCGGTCCAGAACCCGGCGGCGCTGGCCCGCGAATGCGACATCGTGCTGACCTGCCTGCCGACCTCGGCGGAGGTGCGCCAGGCGATCTTCGGCCCGGGCGGACTGATCGAGGGGCTGCAGCCCGGCAAGCTGATCGTCGACCAGACCACGGGCGACCCCAACGAGACCCGCGCCATGGCGGCGGAGTTGAAGGAAAAGGGCATCGGCCTGGTCGACGCCCCCGTGTCGGGCGGTCCGCACGGCGCCGAGGCGGGCACCATCGCCATCATGGCCGGCGGCCCCAAGGATCAGTTCGACAAGGTGCGTCCGTACCTGGAAACCATCAGCCCCAACATCTTCCACTGCGGCGACGTGGGCGCCGGGCATACCATGAAGCTGGTCAACAACGTCACCAGCGCGTCAATCCGCATCGCCACCTTCGAGGCCGTGACCATGGGCATCAAGAACGGCCTCACCCTGGACACCATGATCGAGGTGCTGAGCAAGGGATCGGGGCAGAGCAACGCCTCCAAGATATCGCTGCCGCGCATCCGCGACCATTTGCCGGGCACCTTCGCCATGGACCTGATGCACAAGGACGTGCGCCTGGCGTGCCAGCTCGGCAACGATTCCGGCGTGCCCATGATGGCGTCGAACCTGACGCGCGAGATTTTTCAGGTGGCCATCCAGATGCTGGGCCCGAAAGCGAGCTGTGACGACGTGATCAAGGTGATGGAGCGCAACGCGGGAATCTCGTTCACCGACTGACGGCGGGCCGCCGCCCGGGTCAGTTGTCGCGGCGCTGCGGGCGGCCCGGCAGGCGGAAGAACTCGATGCCTTCGTCCTCCAGTCCCGCGGCCTCGTCGTCCGTGGCCTCGCCGAAGATGCCGCGTTCCTCGGTATCCCCGTAATGGATGGCGCGGGCTTCCTCGGCGAACTGCTCGCCCACGTATTCGCATTCCTGCTCGACGTTGTCGCGCAGCTTGCCGACGGCGGCGAGGATACGGCGCGCGACCTCGTGCGCCTTGGCTTCGGCGAACTTGTCGGCGCCGGCGGAAGAGACGATGCCCGGCGCCATGACCGCCTTGGTCACGTCGACGTCGCCGCAATGGGGGCAGATCACCTGCTGGCGCTTGATCTGGCGCTCGTAACCGGCGCCGTCACGGAACCAGGCGTCGAATTCGTGGTCCTGGCTGCAAATCAGTCGATAACGGATCATCGGGCGGACTCTTTCTGTGCCGACGGCCCGGATATTCCCGTAAGATCATGAAGTCAGTGGCGTTTCGGGGCCGCAAACGCCTGTTATAGGCGTTTTGACCTCTCAAACATAGTATGAAACGCTTAACAAAAGCCGAATCGGCAACCTGGACAGCCGGACCCCCCGCCATGTCGGAAACCGCCCATCACCTGAAGTTCAAGACGCCGTCGACCTGGGTCACGCGGTTCGCGCCCCTGGTGCCGAAGGACGGTCCCAGCGGGGGCCGGATCCTCGACCTGGCCGCCGGCGGCGGCCGGCACGCCCGCCATTTCCTGGAACGCGGCCACCCGGCGACGGCGGCGGACCGCGACGTCGCGGCACTTGCCGATCTTGCCCGCGAGGAGCGGGCCGAGGTCGTCGAAATCGATCTGGAGGACGGCGGCCCCTGGCCCTTCCCCATCGGCGCTTTCGCCGGCATTGTCGTCAGCAACTACCTTTTCCGGCCGCACGTCGACGGACTGATCGGCTCGCTCGAACCGGGCGGCGTGCTGTTGTACGAGACCTTCGCGCGCGGCAACGAGACCTTCGGCCGCCCGCGCAACCCGGACCACCTGTTGAGATCGGGCGAGCTTCTGGACCTGGTGCGGGACAGGCTGCAGGTCGTCGCCTACGAGCACGGCCGGACCGACGAAGCGCCGCCCGGGGTGAAGCAGCGCATCTGCGCCGTCAACGACCTGGGCCTTTCCACCCGCGACGACGGCGAGCCCCCGCCCCATCCCCTGCGGCCGGAATAGCGCGCCCCGGCCGCATCAGGCGGCGAAATCCTCCAGGTGCCGATGAAGCAGGTCCGTGAAGGCGGCCTCGCGCTCGCCGAGCGGCCGAGACGACGGATACATGGCCCGCAACTCGTAGGTCACGGCCGGGCGGAACGGGCGCAGCACGACGCCGCTGCCCTCGTGGGCGCGCGCCGTGAAGGGATCGAGCACGCCGATGCCGACGCCGCCCGCGATCAGCGGACAGATGGAGGCCGAGAACGTGGACTCGAACACCACGTTCACGGCGATGCCCGCGCCTTCGAGGCAGGTCATGAACTGCTGCTGCAGGCGGCTGTAGTCGGACAGCACGAGAAGCGGCTGGCCGTCCAGGTCCCGGGGCCCGATCACGTCCTTGGCGGCGAGCGCATGGCCGTCGGGCAGGACGCAGACGGCCTCGTGCACGGGCAGGGCTCGGGTAACGACGCCGGGAGCCTCGGACGGGACCACGGCGACGCCCATGTCGGACTGCTGCGTGGCCACCAGGTCCAGGACCTCGGGCGAGGATCCGGTCTTGAGGGACAATGCCACCCCCGGCCAGGCAGCGTGGAAGGCGCGGATCACCGGCGGCAGGCAGAAGAACGAGGGGGCGACCGAGGCGGCGATGCGCAGTTGCCCCTGGCGCCGCTGGCGCAGCGCCGCCGCCGCCCGGGCGACCCGCTCAAGGCCGTGAAAGCTGCGCTCGACCTCGCTGAACAAAGCCACCGCATCCGGCGTCGCGGTCACGCGGCCGCCCGCGCGCGCGAACAGCGCAATGCCGATCTCGGCCTCCAGGTCGCGGATCAGGCGGCTGACCGCGGGCTGGGTAATGCCCATCAGGTCGCCGGCCGCGGTCATGCTGCCGGTCTGGAACACGGCGCGGAAGGCTTCGACCTGGCGATGGTTGAGACGCATGAAACCTACGGCGTATTATAATATTTTGTTATGAAGTGCTGATATTTTGAATTCGACATTATCATCAAGCCTTTGTCAAATCGGCGGTGCCGCGCACCTCGACATCCGGTGCGCCGGTTGGGGAAACTGCCAATCCAAGGAGTCGGGTCATGCCCATTAACGTGAAACCGCTGCATCCCATGTTCGTGGGAGAGGTGCAGGACGTTGATCTGTCCAAGCCGTTGAGCGACGAAACCTTCGCCGAGATCCAGGCCGCCATCGACACAAGCGCCGTCCTGGTGTTTCACGGCCCGAAGTTGAGCGAGGACGAACAAGCGGCCTTCGCCGAGCGTTTCGGCCCCCTTTATGCCGACAACCGCATTCTCAAGACCGGCCTCAAGGACCGCATCGGCCCCAAGCTGGTCGACATCTCGAACCTGAACGAGAACGACGAAACCATGGACCGCGCCGACCGCCGGCGCATCTTCGGCCTGGCCAATCGACTGTGGCATACGGACGCGTCCTTCAAGAAGGTGACGGCGAAGTATTCGCTGCTGCACGCCCACACGGTGGCGCCCGAGGGCGGCGAGACGCAGTACGCCGACATGCGCGCGGCCTATGATGCCCTGCCGCAGAAGATGAAGGACAGGATCGCGGACCTGGAGGCCGAGCACTGCATCGCCACCTCGCGCGAAAAGCTGGGCTTCACGGAATTCTCCGACGAGGAGAAGAACACCCTGCCGCCGGTCCGTCACGGCTTGGTGCGCACGCATCCCGTGACCGGGCGCAAGGCGCTTTACCTGGCGTCGCACGCGTCGCACGTCGTCGGCTGGCCGGTTCCCGAGGGCCGCATGCTGATCCACGACCTGATGGAGCACGCGACCCAGCCGCAGTTCGTCCATACCCATACCTGGCAGGTCGGCGACCTTGTGATCTGGGACAATCGATGCACCATGCACCGCGCCCGGCCCTTCGACTTGGACACCTACCGCCGCGACATGCGGCGCGCCACGGTCATGGATCCGGACTACATGGACGCCGCCGTCCAAAAAACCGCCTGACGCTCCAGTTCCTTGCCCAGTCGCCGCCGTCCCGGAATGGCTACGCCGGGGCGGCGGTTCCTTGGTTGCATGGCAACCACCTTGGTGGCATCATTGGGTCGCTAAGGGAATCAGGGGACATACAAGGGGTTTTTGGGGATTTGACCGTATCCGGACGCAGTATCTGGCACGGGCACCTGACGGCAGCGGCCGGTTTGGCGGCGCTGGCGGCGGTGGTGTTGACGCCCCAGAACGCCGTGGCCGCCTGTGCCCAGGCCGAGGAATTCGGCGACGTTCGCCTGCCCGTGGCCTGCCTGACACCCGAGGAAGGCCGGACCGTACGCCTTCGCATGTTCCGCGCCGACCTTGCCGTGGCGGCGCTCAGCTGCCAGCAGCAACCCCTCTACAACAGTCTGGTCACCCGTCATCAGGATGAACTGGTGCGTGAGGGCCGGGCGCTCCGCGCCCTGTTCCAGCGCATCCATCGCGGCAACGCGGAGCGCGAACTGAACCGTTTCATCACCCATCTCGCCAACCGGGCGTCGCTCAAGCGCCTGGAGGCACCGGCCTACTGCCAGACCATGGCCCGCGTGTTTCGCGAGGCGGAGGCGCAGCCGCATCAGGGCCTGACGGCCTATGCCCTGGGCCGGTCGGTGAAGACGGCCGCGATGGCGGCGGCAACGGATATGCACACCGTTACGGCCATGGGAACCGCCGCCGGGCAGCCCAAGCTCGACGACTGACGGCGTCTGCCCTCCGCCGAGAAAATGAGCCGCCCGCCCCAAGCCGCCCCGACCAGGCGGCCGTTCCTATTTGTTCAGGATGATCTCCACGCGCCGGTTCTGCGGTTCGCGCACGCCGTCGGGCGTCTGAACCAGGGGGTCGCGCTCGCCCTTCCACAGGATGACGATCTCGCCGGCGGGAACGCCCAGCTTGATCAGTTCCGCCTTCACGCTTTCGGCGCGCCGCTTCGATAGGCCCATGTTGTAGGCATCGGGCCCCGAACGGTCCGCGTGGCCGGTGGCCTGAATACGGGTCACCGACATGGTCCCGCGGTTGGTCGCCGCCGCCTTGATGATGGCGCGGGCGTCGGCGGTCAGGTTCGACTTGTCCCAATCGAAGAACACCAGGTAATTGCGCGGCGCTTCCGGCGCGGGGGCGGGCTTGGCCTCCGGCTTGGGCGCGGGCGCAGGAGCGGGCGCCTGCACAGGAACGGGCATGGGTTCGGCCTTGGGCGCCGGCTTGGGCGCGCCGAACGACCAGCGCAGGCCGACCATGATCCGGTGCTCGCCCGAATCGCCTTCGACATTAACGCCCGAATCGGTGCGCAGGTCGCGGTCGGCGGTGCCGACATAGCGGTATTCCGTGAACAGGCCCATGCGGTCGTCGATCTTGTAGGTCACGCCGGCAATGCCCTGATAGGCGAATACGTGGTCGCTGTCCGAGATGCGCGAACCGCCGACCGGCGACAGATCGCTGAAGTCGACCACGGCGCCGCCGATCCCGGCGCCGATATAGGGCGTCCACCTGGATTTCGTCGGGATGTCCACATAACCGTTGAACATCAGCCCGAACATGTTGGTTTCGCCAGACCCGTTCGTTCCGGAGAACGAGTCGACGTTCGAATTGCTGAAGGAAAGCTCGGCCTCGCCCCGCAAATAGTCGGAGAAGGTGGATCCCACGGCAAGACCGGCGGCGAAACCCGGATCCGATTCCTGGGTCGTGTCGACACCGCCGCCCTTCAGGTCCCAGTCCCGCGGTTGCGTCACGCCCAGGGCACCCGAAACGTAGGGTCCCGGCGACTGCGCCCAGGCGGTTTCACTTACGGCGAAGGCCGCGAGCATGATGGCGCCGGCGGCTGAGAACGTCCTGAATTTCTGCACTTTTCCCACCAAACATCCGGATGTGTGCCAAAATCATCGGAACGAAGTATAACCCATACCGAGTTACCGCGCCGCAACAAATATACGAATTCTCGAGCAGATCCGCCGTCAGTTCTGCGTATCGGCGCCCTCGAACGGGCGGTCGTGGGTCAGGGACGGCACCTTGGCGCGCGCCGCCCGGACCCGGTCCAGGTCGATCTCGGCAAGCACGATCCCCGTGTCCTCGCCGCCGTCGGCGACGATTTCGCCCCAGGGATCGACGATCAGGGAATGGCCGTAGGTCTTGCGTCCGTCCATGTGCTCGCCGGTCTGCGCCGGGGCCAGCACGAAGCATCCCGTCTCGATCGCCCGCGCGCGCATCAGCACGTGCCAATGGGCGCGCCCGGTCGGCCGCGTGAACGCGGCCGGGATGGCCAGCATCACCGCCCCGGCCTGGGCCAGGCGGCGGTAGAGGTGCGGAAACCGCAAGTCGTAGCAGACGGTCAGGCCCAGCTTGCCCCAGGGCGTGTCGGCGACCACGGCGCGGGTGCCCGGCTCGTAGCTCTTGCTTTCGCGGTAGCTTTCGCCGTTCTCCAGGTCGACGTCGAACATGTGGATCTTGTCGTAGGTGGCGACGACCTCGCCGGTGTCGGAGATGAGAACCGAGCGGTTGGCGAACTTGCGGTCCATCGTCTCGTGTTCGACGACCATGGAGCCGATCAGCACCCATACGCCGTTCTCCCGCGCGGCATCGCGGAATCGCGGCAGGTTGGGATCGGCGTCGAACGCCGTGACCTTGGGGGCCACGTTCCTGGCCCCCGTCTCGACCAGGGTGACGACTTCGGGAAACAGCACGAAATCGGCGCCCTTGGCCGCCGCCTCCCGGATGCGGGCGACGATCATGTCGCCGTTGGCGGCGGGATCGTTGCCCGAATTGGTCTGCACCAGGGCGGCGGTGAAGGCCTTGCTCATGGGGTCGTCCCTATCCAAGACCCAGCTTGGCGTCCAATTCGCCGCGGGCGTCGAGCGCATGGATGCCGTCGCAATCGCCGATATGCACGCCGTCGGCGAAGATCTGCGGCACCGAGGTTGCGCCCGCGCGCGCCGTCATTTCCTTGCGCCGGGCGGGCGCCATCATCACGTCGATCTCCTCGAACGGCACGCCCTTGGCGGTCAACAGCCGCTTGGCCGCATGGCAATAGGGGCAGAAGGGGCTGGTATAGATCTCGATCTTTTTTGTCACGTCGGCAGGTCCTGGAACAAGAGTGGGGAATTCCGCACCTTTATATAGACGTCGACGGGGCGGAGGGAAGATGCCGCCGATCACAGTTCCGCGCGCGACGGCCGGCCGTCATTCGGTGCGCGGCCTGACGACCCGGGCCAGGGTCAGCACGTCGACGGCACCCGCCCCGGCCCTGAGAAGCACGCGGGCGCAGGCCTCGACCGTGGCCCCGGTGGTGAACACGTCGTCGACCAGCAGCACGCGGGCGCCCCTCAGGCGGGCCTGGAACCTTGGATTGACGCGGAACGCACCGCGCACGTTGCGCGCTCGCTGGGCCGCCCCCAGGCCGCCCTGGGACGGGGTGCGGCGCCGGCGCACGAGAAGGTCGGGAATGACGGCGAGGCTCCGGTCGCCCGGCCGCGCCAGGCGCACGAGTGCGCGGGCCAGAAGCGCCGACTGGTTGTAGCGGCGGCGCCACAGGCGGGTCCAATGGAGGGGTACCGGCGCGACGAGGTCCGCCTGGCCGATCAGCTCCGCCCCGGCGCGCGCCAGCCAGCGCCCGAAGGCGGGCGCGGCCTCGGTCCGATCGGCGTGCTTGAAGCCCAGGATCATGTCGCGGCTGGCGTCGTCGTAGGCGAATACCGCGCGGGCACGCTCGTAGACGGGCGGACGGCGGATGCAAGCCGCGCACAGTGTCCCCTCGCCCACGTCGAATTCGAACGGCAGGCCGCAGCGGGCACAGGCCGGCGGGCCGAGGAACGTGACCGTGTCCCAGCAGCCCGGGCACAGGCTGCCCGGTTCGTCCACGGTCACCCCGCAGGCAAGGCAATGCGGCGGCAGGATCACGTCCAGGAGCCGGCGCCCGGCCGCCAGCAGCCCGGCGCCGATTCCCTTGCCGTCGGGACCGGTGTCGTCCAGGCCGTCGTTTATGCCGGGCGAGCGATATGTCATACAGGCACGATGACCGAAACGATCCACGTGTTCAATCGCGCCAAGGTGCGCGCCCACCGCGAACGGGCGGCGACCCTTCTGGACGCCCACGGCTTCCTGTTCGAGGAAACGGCCGACCGCCTGGCCGACCGGCTGGACGACATCACCCACCGCTTTCCGCTGGCCCTCGACCTGGGCTGCCACGGCGGCGAGGTCGGGCGCCGGGTGTTCGGCCTCCGCACCATGGCGCGCGGCGGGATCGAGACCCTGGTCCAGGCCGACCTTTCGCCCGCCATGGCGCGCCGCGCGCGCGATGCGGGGACGCCGGACATGCCGGTTCTGGCAGCCGATGAGGAGTTCCTGCCGTTCGGCGATGCCGCCTTCGACGCCGTGTTGTCCAACCTGTCGCTGCACTGGGTCAACGACCTGCCGGGAACGCTGTTGCAGATCCGCAAGGCGTTGAGGCCGGACGGCCTGTTTCTGGCCTCCATGCTGGGCGGTTCCACGTTGGCCGAATTGCGCAACTGCCTGGCGGAGGCCGAGATCGAACTCACCGGCGGCCTGAGCCCCCGCGTTTCGCCCTTCGCCGACGTGCGCGACCTGGGCGCGTTGCTGCAGCGCGCGGGCTTCGCCCTTCCCGTGGTCGACACCGATCGGATCACCGTCAGTTACGACACGCCCATGAAGCTGCTGTACGATCTGCGTGCCATGGGCGAAAGCAACGCCGTGGCGGCGGCCAAGGCGGGCCTCGCCCGGCGCGACGTCCTGGCCCGTGGCATGGCGCTTTACGAAGCCCGCCACCGCGACGCCGAAGGGCGCTGTTCCGCCAGCTTCCATATCCTGACGCTGACCGCCTGGGCCCCGGCGCCGACGCAGCAGAAACCACTTGCCCCCGGCAGCGCGAAAACGCGCCTGGCCGAGGCGCTGGACAGCCACGAGATCAGCCTTGGCGAGAAGGCGCGGCCGAAGGACTGACCGGCTTCCGATCGACCCGGCGTTGTATTTTTCACGTCGCGGCGGTAGCTTCCGGCCCCATGAAGTTTCCGGCTCCCCTCGTCAAAGGCACCCTGGTCAAGCGCTACAAGCGCTTCATGGCCGACGTGACGCTTGCGGACGGCACCGTCGTCACCGCGCACTGCGCCAATTCCGGGTCCATGCTGTCGGTCAACGAGCCGGGCTCCGAGGTCTGGATCAGTCCGGCCCGGAACCCGGACCGCAAGCTGAAATGGACCTGGGAACTGATCCGCGTCGGCAAGACCCTGGTCGGCATCAACACCTCGCTGCCCAACGCCCTGGTCGCCGAAGCCATCGAGGCGGGCAGGATCCCCGAACTGGCCGGGTACGCGAGCCTGCGCCGCGAGGTCAAGTACGGCCGGAATTCGCGCATCGACATCCTGTTGGAGGATCCGAAGAAGGGCGTCTGCTACGTCGAGGTCAAGAACGTCACCATGCGCCGGGACCTATCGGGCGGGCCGCTGGAGTTCCCCGACGGCGTGACGTCGCGCGGGGCCAAGCACCTTGTGGAACTGGCCGACATGGTCGACCAGGGCCATCGCGCGGTGATGCTCTATCTGGTACAGCGCGAGGACGGCGACCGCTTCGAGATCGCCGGCGACATCGACCCGGCCTATGCGGACGGCCTGGAAGAGGCTCGCGTGAAGGGCATCGAGGTCTTGTGCTACCGCTGCACGGTCACGCCCACGGAGGTCGCCGTCAGCGACCCCGTGCCGATCGCGCCATGAGGCGCGCGAATTTAGGTCGCGCCATGAGGCGCGCGGATTAGGTCGCGCCCGCGGGTCAGGTCTGATAAAACGAAGGCGGTCCTTGCCGCCGTGGTTGCCTTTGGGAATTCGCCGCCTATCTGATACGCCATGAAAGAGATCGTCAAAACAGTGCCGTCCCGCGATGGCCGCCAGATAAAGATCCACGGCCCCGACGCGTTCGCGGGCATGCGCAAGGCCGGCCGCCTGGCGGCGGAGACGCTCGACATGATCACGCCCCACGTGCGGCCGGGCGTGACGACCGAGCGCCTGGACCAGATCTGTCATCAATTCATCACCGACCACGGCGCGGTCGCGGCCCCCTTGAACTATCGCGGATTCCCGAAATCCATCTGCACATCGGTCAACCACGTGGTCTGCCACGGCATTCCGGGTCCCAAGGTCCTTGAGGACGGCGACTGCATCAACATCGACGTCACCGTGATCGTCGACGGCTGGCACGGCGACACGTCCCGCATGTTTCACGTCGGAAAACCCAAGGTGAAGGCCGAAAAGCTGGTCGACGCCACCTTCGAGGCCATGTGGGAAGGCATCAACATGGTGCGCCCGGGGGCGCGTCTGGGCGACATCGGCCACGCCATCCAGAGCTATGCCGAAGCGCGGCGCTATTCCGTGGTCCGCGACTTCTGCGGCCACGGGCTCGGCAAGGTGTTCCACGACGCGCCCAACATCATGCACTTCGGGCGCGCCGGCGAAGGCGACGTTCTGCACGAAGGCATGTTCTTCACCATCGAGCCGATGATCAACGCCGGCAAATTCGACGTGAAGATCCTGGCCGACGGCTGGACCGCGGTGACGAAGGACCGCTCGTTGTCGGCCCAGTTCGAGCATTCCATCGGCGTCACCAAGGACGGGTACGAAGTCTTCACCCTGTCGCCCAAGGGGCTGGACCGGCCGCCCTACGGCGTCTGAACCGGAGCGGACCGGTGGCGGGGGGCGACGAGGACGAGCCTGACGCGGCCAAGGCACCCCATTTTCACGGTCACCGTCAGCGTCTCAAGGAGCGCTTCCTCAAGACCGGCGGCGACCAGCTTGCCGATTACGAACTTCTCGAACTGGTGCTGTTTCAGGCCCTGCCGCGGCGCGACGTCAAGCCGCTGGCCAAGGAGCTTCTGGCGCGGTTCGGCTCGTTCGCCGGCGCGGCCACGGCGGAGCCGGCACTGGTCCGCCAGCTGCCGGGCGCCGGCGACGCCGTGGTGGTGGCCCTGAAGACCGTCGCCGCGGCGGCCGAGCGCCTGGCCCGCGACGAACTGGCGGCCGCACCTGTGCTGGGCAACTGGGACAAGCTTCTGCGCTACTGCCGCACGGCGATGAGCCGGGAGGGCCGGGAGCACTTCCGCGTCCTGTTCCTGAACCGCAAGAACATTCTGATCTCGGACGAGGTGCAGTGGCGCGGCACCATCGACCATACGCCGCTGTATCCGCGCGAGGTCGTCAAGCGCGCCCTGGAGCTTCAGGCCGCGGCCCTGATCATGGTCCACAACCACCCGTCCGGCGACCCGACGCCGTCCCAGGCCGACATCGACATGACCCGCCAGGTCGCGGACGCCGCGAAAAGCATGGGGATCGTCCTGCACGACCACCTGATCATCGCCAGGACGGGTCATACGTCGTTCCGCGACATGGGATACCTGTGAGCGCCCGCCGCGGGCCGCCCGCGCGGCCGATTGATTCCGGTCAATTCCCGCGCTCCGCGCGCGGAGTAGGCTGCCCGGAACCTTACCCCGTGGCGGACGAGGGCGAACGGCCGTGACCTTCCGGCAGCGGATCTACAATCTGATCGAAGGCAGTCACCCGGACCACGCCGGGTCGCAGACATTCGACGTGTTCATGGTCTTTCTGATCGTCGCCAACGTCCTGTCGGTGACCCTGGAGACCGTGCCGGGCCTGGACGTGACCCACGGCCACCTGTTCCTCGCCTTCGACAACATCTCCGTCGCCATCTTCACGGTCGAATACCTGGCGCGCCTGTGGGTCGCGGTGGAGCACGCCCCCGTCGCCCGTCACGGCGCCTTCCTGGGCCGCCTGCGCTTCGCCATGAGCCCCTACCTGCTGATCGACCTCCTGGCCATAGCCCCGTTCTATCTGTCCTTGATCATGCCGTCCATGGACCTTCGGGTGCTCAGAATCTTCCGGCTGCTCCGCTTGCTCAAGCTGGCGCGCTATTCGCCGGCGCTGAACAGCCTGATCCGGGTCCTGACCGAGGAACGCCGGGCGCTGGGCGCGTCGCTGATCGTCATGCTGGGCCTGCTGGTCGTCTGCTCGACCCTGGTCTACCACCTGGAACATTCGGTCCAGCCCGAAAAATTCGCCTCCATCCCGCACGCGATGTGGTGGGGCGTGGCGACGCTGACCACCGTGGGCTACGGCGACGTGGTGCCGGTCACGGCCATGGGCAAGATCCTGGGCGGCGCCATGATGATCTTCGGGCTCGGCATGTTCGCCATCCCCATCGGCATCATCGCCTCGGCCTTTTCCCGCGACATCCATCAGCGCGACTTCGTCGTCTCCTTCGGCATGGTGTCCAACGTGCCGGCCTTTTCGCACCTCGGCCCGGTGCAGATCGAACAGATCGTCCGCATGCTGCAGTCCCGGCGCCTGCCCGCGGGCAGCACCGTGTTCGGCAAGGGCGACGCGGCGGACGGCATGTACTTCATCCTGAGCGGCACCGTGCGTGTCCACCTGCCCGGGCATCCCATCGACCTGGGACCGGGCGAGTTCTTCGGCGAGATGGCGCTTTACGCCGACGCGCCCAGGCTCGCCCGCGTCCATTGCATGACCGATTGCCGGCTGCTGCGCCTGTCCAGGGAAGATTTCGACATGTTGGCCGAAGACGACGGTGACTTTCGCCACAAGATCGAGGCCGCTGTCGAGGGTCGCCGGCACGAATTGGAGCCGGATCAGCACAAGGACCCGCGCGCCTGAGGCGTTTCAGTCCTTGCCCATCGCGTGGGGGGAACGGCCCAGGCGCCTGGTCAGGATGCGCTGGCGGCGGTCGCGGATGATCTTCAGGGACACCGTGTAGCCGATCCAGGCAAAGACGACCGCCCACGGAATCCAGCCGACGGCCATGGGCAGGCCGAACTGCTCCCACACGTATTGAAAATAGTGGACGACCGTATCCCAGAAGGTCTCTTCCTGCCAGGAGTCGAAAGTGAACAGCTTGGCGAAGGAATCGTAGCCCGAGACGGCATCGAAGCGGCCCAGCATCACCTGCCCGGTGACATAGAAGCCGTAGTACATGGGCACCATGGTGAAGACGTTGGAGATCCACACCCAGGCCAGGCCCTGGATCAGGTGAAAGCTGGTCCTGGGGTGCAGGCGGAACAGCAGCCAGTGCGCCGTGACGATGGGCATCTGCACGCCGACAAGCGGAGTCAGGCCCCAGAACACGCCCCAGAACACGCCGCGCGCCGTGTATTCCGGCGAATGCGGACTGCGCTTCATGGGGACCAGGAGCCTGTAGCGCATGAAGCGCTTGGCCGCGTGCCAGTATCCTGATCCGTTACCGTTTCTTTTTGTACCCAGTTTCGTGCTCCCGGCCATGCTTTATCAGTGCGCCGCGGGCGGTGCAAACACTTCCTGCTCGCCGGAAACACCGCGCAGACGATGGCTGCCCAAGGGTCGCCAGTCGACATCCAGATGGGCGGCAAACCGGGCCGAGACGACGGTTCGGTTGCCCGTCTCCTTGGTCAGGTTCTCCAGTCGGGCGACTTCGTTGGCGGCCGGGCCGGTGACCGAGAATTCGACCCGCGCGGGCACCCCGATATTGCCGTACATGACCTCGCCCACGTGCAGGCCGAGCCCGAAATCCAGTTCCGGTTGTCCCATCGCGCGTCGCGCTGCGTTGGTCCGCAGCAGCTTGTCCTCGGCCCGGCCGGCTGCGGCAAGCGCCTTGGCGCAGGCTTCTTCCGGGCTGTAGCCGCCATCGCCGATGGGAAAGATCGCCAGCACGGCATCGCCGACGAAGCGCAGGACCTCGCCGCCGCCCTCCATCACCGCCCCGGCGGTGCAGGCGAAGTACTGGTTGAGGGCCGCCAGGTAGTCGCCGTGGCTGAGAGTCTCGCAAAGTTCCGTCGAATTGCGCATGTCCGAATACCAGATGACGGAAGGAATGATCTCGCCGTCGCCCAGCTTGATCTGGCCGTTGAGGACCCGGCAGCCGGCGTCGCGGCCCATGTAGGCGGTGACGATGTTGAGCGCCGTCTCCTCGCGCTTGGCCATCTTGGCGGCCAGGGCGAAGCGCGGCACCAGGCGCCGAAGCGCGCGCAGGTGCTTGGCCGCGAAGCCCTCCGGCCGGTCGGTCACCCAGGATGTCATCAAGCCGTCCAGGTGGTGCACCTCGTCCGGAAGTTCTCCGCCCGCCTCGAACAGGGTCAGCAGGCCCAGGTAGTCGGTGCCGCCCAGGTCCCGCGCCTCGGCCAGCAGGGGAAAGGGCGCGACCTGGGCCGGGTCCGTCAGGTCGTAGCGGCATTCGGTGACGTCGTTGTCGAACATGGGCTTGAGCGGGCTTTTCTGCCAAGCCTCGGTGTTTTGCGCGCCGTGCGGGATGTCCGAGGTCACGTTGCCCCGCCCACGGACGTAGGTATAGGTATGCGCGACATACATGGGATGCAGGGTGCTGAGCGCCGAAATGGCGCGCAGGATCGGCAGACCGGCGGCGTTCATGGCATCGCAGAATCCGGCCAGCAGCGGACGCACCTTGACGCGGCCGAGCGCCTCGGCAACCAGCCAGTCGCTGATCGCCTGGATGTCGCGCTCCCAGTCGCCGTAGGGAAAGCCGCCGCCCGGCCCCATGGTTTTCATGTCCAAGTACGTTTCCCGGTCCCGGTCTTGCCTTCGGCGGATGAATGACGCAAGGTCGTCGGCCCCGCCGCCGGCCGCCGCCCGGCGGTTTTTCAACGATAATATAGGCGCATCCATGGTTGTCTTTCAGGTCTTTCTGCCCTTCGCCCTCGGCTATTTCCTAAGCTACCTGTTCCGCGTCGTGAACGCTGTGATCGCGCCCAACCTGATCGCCGACCTGGGATTGACGGCGGCCGACCTGGGATTGCTGACCAGCGCCAACTTCTTCGCCTTCGCGGCCTTCCAACTGCCGCTCGGCATCCTGCTCGACCGCTACGGCCCCAGGAAGGTCGAGTCCGCCCTGCTGGTCGTCGCCGCGGCCGGGGCGCTGGTGTTCGGGCTGGCCGCCGACACGCCGGGCCTGGTCGCCGGGCGGGCGATGATCGGGTTCGGCACCTCTGCCTGCCTGATGGCGGCGTTCAAGGCCTATTCCCACTGGGTCCCGCCGCAGCGCCAGTCGCTCGTCACCGGCATTCACATGGCGTTCGGCGGCATGGGGGCACTGACCGCGACCAAGCCGGTCGAGATGGCCCTGGCGTTCACGGACTGGCGCGGCGTGTTCTTCATCCTGGCGGGCGTCACGCTGGTTGCGGCCGCCTACCTGTTCCTCGCCGTGCCCAGGCGCGACCGAACGGAAAGCACGGAAACCTGGGGTGAAATGGTCGCCGGCATCCGCCGCGTGTTCGCCGACCCGGCCTTCAAGCGCGTGGCCCCGGCCTCGGTCCTGGTGCAAAGCGGCTATCTGGGCGTGCAGTCGCTGTGGTCGGGCCCCTGGCTGCGCGACGTGGCGGGCTTGGCGCAGGCCGAGATGGCGACCGGCCTTTTGTTCATCGCGGCCTTCATGGTCGCGGGATTCCTGTCCATGGGCTGGATCGCCGACCGCCTGGCCCGGGCCGGCGTCCGCACCATGGCCGTGGCGACCTTCGGCATGTCCATGTTCACGCTCTCGCTCGCGGTGATCGCCCTCGACCCCTTCGCCGACACGACGCCGGTGTGGTACGCCTTCGGCCTGTTCGGGACCTTCGGCATCCTGCCCTACACGGCGCTGTCGCAGACTTTCCCAAAGGAGCTGACGGGCCGCGTGGTAACGGGCCTCAACGTCATGGTGTTCTTCGGCGCCTTCGCCGTGCAGTGGGGGGTCGGCGAGATCATCAACCAGTGGCCCGAACCCTCGCCCGGCCATTTCGCGCCCGAAGGCTATCGCTGGGCCTTCCTGATCGTCGCCGCGATGCAAGCGGCGGGACTTTCGTGGTATGCGCTGTACCGCAAGGGCCGCATCTGACGTTTTCGAACCAAGCTAAGGATTCCCGCATGTTCTACGAACCCAAGGACGGCCACGGCCTGCCCAAGAATCCCTTCAACAGCCTTGTCGTGCCGCGGCCCATCGGCTGGATCAGCACCGTCGACATGGCGGGCAACGTGAACCTTGCGCCCTACAGCTTCTTCAACGGCGTCGCCTACAATCCGCCGACGGTCATGTTCTCGGCCGGCCACAGCCGGGTCGAGGGCGAGGACGGCCTGAAGGATTCGCTCCGCAACGTTCTCGAAACGGGCGAGTTCGTGCACAACTTCGCGACCTGGGACACGCGGGACGCCATGAACGCGACCTCGGCCGACCTGACCCGCGACGTGGACGAACTGGCCATGGCCGGACTGACGCCGATCCCGTCCAGGCTGGTCACCCCGCCCCGGGTCAAGGAATCGCCCATCCACTTCGAATGCAAGGTCGTGCAGACCGTGCAACTGCCCAATACCAGGGACGAGCACACCTATACGGTCGTGTTCGGCGAGGTCGTGGGCATCCACATCGCCGACGACCTGATCATGGACAACGGCCAGATCGACATCGGCCGGCTTCATCCCATCGCGCGGATGGGCTATCAGGATTATTCCGAAGTCACGGCGGAAACCGTGTTCACCATGGAGCGGCCGGGATTCCACCCCTACGCCAAGTAGCCGGCGCGGGGCGTGCCGCGGCCCGGGGTATACGGAGGAACTGCGCCATGTCCTACGACGGCCCGTCCCTGGTCACCCGCCTGATGGTCGGCAAGGCGCTCGGCTTCCTGGTCGGGCTGGCCGGATTCCTCACCTTCCCCTACTTCATGGCCGACGTCGGCTGGCTGGTGCGGTTCGGCATCCTGTTCTGGTACACGACCCTGGGCGCGATCATCGGCCTGGCGGGGGTGTTCTCCTGGCATCCGGTGCTCAAGGTGCGCCTGCCCTGGTGGGTGCGCGCCCCCCTGGTCGGCGGCTGGATGAACTTCGTCCTGACCTTCTTCGCCTACGACTTCATGGAGGCCGTGCTGATCAACATCTTCGGCTACGGCAGCGTCCTCGCCTCGCCCTGGTGGTTCGCGGTCGAGGGCGCGGTGGTCGGGCTCGCCATCGGCTGGGCCGCGACCCTGTTCGGCGGCGAGGGCAAGGCGACCGTCGGGCGCTGAGCGCCCATTCGGCTATTCCCCGCGCCGGCCGGGCGGCGGTGCCGCCCGGCCGCTCGCCGATGCGGTGAGCCATATTCGGTCCGCCGGGCGACAAGGCAGTTCGTGATGTAACGATGGCGCCTGTTCGGCTATATTGGGGCGGAGTGTATGAGCATCCGGGGGGCCCGGTTTATTGCTGACGTCCGCTGGCGCGGCGCCGGCCGCAGTACCGCTTCCATACGCCAGCCCAACACAGGAGACGTCCCTTGATCCGGTTGCTCGCCGTGGTTCTAGTCGCCCTCGGTGCCGCCGCCGCACCCGCCGAAGCCCAGACGAGTCTAGAAAGCCGAATGAAACAGGCGGTGGGCAAGGCGGCGGTCAGTTTGATTTTTAAAAACGCGGACGCCGCGCGTGCCGACTGCAACGCGGGCAAGGCGCTGCTCACGGCCAACACGCAGAAATATCTCGCCGCCTACACCGAGGCGTGTTTTGCCGTCGTCGCCACAAAACGTCCGGGTCCCGGCAACGAGAAGCTGAGCTGTCCCCATTATTTGCGCGCGATCGATATCTGGCGCGTCTCGCCCCCGCCCGTGGACGACGAGGACGCGGCGATTGCCCGGGCCAGCCTGCTGAAGTCCTGGCGAACGTACGCGGCCAGGCATTGCGGCACGCCGGACCCGACCGCGCGCACCGATATGGGTCCGATCGCGCGGGTCCCACCCGGCTCGCGCCTGGAGACGCAGGAAGGGATTTCCTACCTCGTTCCCGACGGCTGGACGGTCGAGCGCTTCTATGAAGATTCGGGCTCAGCGCTGCTGACGGATGCAAGCCGCGTTTACTCGATTGATATCAGGCGGTCGGGCTTGAAGGACAAAGAAGATTACGCCAACGCGGAGACCTTGCGCGCGGGCCTTGTGCTGGAGTGGAAGCACTATGAATGGCTGAAGAGTAGCGGGGACCATGTGATGAAGGCGCGCGCCAAGCTTCCTGCCGGCTATCTGGAAATGTATGTCACCGCGCGGCAGCTGAAAGCCGGCGTCGACAAGGACGTCAGTCTCAAACTGATCCGCGGCGTCGCCGACAGCGTGAAAATCGTGGGCAAGCGCTGCATCGGCAATTGCGGCCCCGGCAGAATCGTTTCGAACTAGCAGGCTGTTGAAAAACCCTTAAATGCCTTGGTCCGCCCTTCGAGACGGCGCTCCGCCCCTCCTCAGGGCAAGGTAGGACATTGAAATGATCGCCCTCATGCTGAGGAGCGAAGCGTCTCGAAGCATGAGGGCCGCTGGCCTTTCAACTTTTTTCAACAGCCTGCTAGATCGGAAACGTGACGGCCACCATCGTCCCCTTCCCCGCATCGCTTTCTATTGTCAGCTTCCCGTCGTTCGCCTCGACGAGCGACTTCACGATCGACAGTCCAAGCCCCATGCCTTGATGGGCGAGGTGCGGATCCGTACACGCCTGAAAAAACGACTCTGTGACTCTGGGCAAATTCTCGGGCGCAATTCCAATTCCGGAATCGACGACCTTGATGGTCAACTCTTTGTCGGTGGCAAGCGCCGAAACAACAATTCGATCATTTTCGCCCGAAAACTTGATGGCATTGGATAAGAGATTCAGGACGATTTGTATGATCGAGCGTTTGTCGGCGCTAAGAGGAGGGATATCCTCGGGAACCTCCACCAACAGTTCGATGGCATGGTCGCTGAATGCCTTTTCAATATTTTTGACGCAGTGGTTCAGCACCGCATCGACATCGACCGGTTCTTTGACCAACACGCGCTTGCCGGTTTCAATCGCGGAAATATCCAATATCTCGTTGATGATCGCGAGGAGATGTTCCCCGCTGTCGTGAATATAGGCCGCATGTTCGGAATATTTTTCCGACCCCAAAGGGCCGAAAAGCTGGGTCCGCATGATCGAACTGAATCCCAGGATCGCGTTCAGGGGCGTTCGAAACTCGTGGCTCATCGTGGCGAGGAATTCCGACTTGGCCCGGTTCGCACGCTCGGCATCCGCCAAGGCCGCTTCCCGCGCTTTCTCGGCCTGCTTGCGGTCGGTGATGTCGATGGAGACGGTCACCACGTTGACGACATCTCCGGCGGAATTGCGAAGCGGCGCCTTCGTCGTCAACAGGCTCCGTTTGTTGCCCTCGAGGTCCGTCCATACCTCCTCGAAATTTACGAGGGCCTGACCCGTGTTGAATACGCTTTCGTCAAGGGCTGCCGTGTACTCGCCGTAACTGGCGCCGACGAGTTCGGCGGCGTCCCTGCCGACGGCGTCGTCGGGCGTGGTGCCATAGAGATCTGCCTGATATCGGTTCATGATCCGATACCGCGAATGTCGGTCCTTCGCGCTGATCATGGCCGGGACCGCATTGATAACGCCGTGAAGCAATTGCTCACTTGACTGCAATCGGTCGAGAACCTGCTTGCGTTCCAGTTCCGCTCCGGCCCGGACGGCAACGATTTGAAGGACGGTTCGGACCACTTCCAGCCTGCGAAGCGGCCGGTCGTCCATGACCGCAATGAGCCCCAGGGGCGAGCCGTCGGCCGCCCACAACGGAATTCCGGCATAACTTTCGACGTTCAGATCGACGAGCATTTGGTCGTTTGGAAATTGCCGCTGCACCTTGTCGACGTAACAACAAATCTCGCGGCCGACTACGTTTTCGCAAGGCGTCCCGGCAAGGCCGTACGAAATGTTTTCGGAAATCTCGCCGTGGGCATACAGCGCAAGCGTCTCGACCTTCGTATCGTCGGAGGGATCGATCTTGTCGCAGAATGCATAGGCGACGCCCAACGAGTTGCCGAGAAACGTAACCAGATCGCGAAAGAACTCGGAACTCGACAGACGCCACGCCCGTTCGGCGACAAACCGCAGTGTTTCGTCAATCAAAGGCCGATCGCTATCCGAGAACTCTTTGGAATTTTCCGGTTGCATTACCATTCCCGCGATCTCGTCGAATGTGCCCTCGTTCCATGTGCGTCAAACGGACACAGTCCTTCGATTGCCCCCCGCTGGATCAGCACACAGTAACTTCGCCGTTCAGTCAAACCCGAACTGAACCCAATTCGCGGAAGCTCTCAAGGCTATCTCGGCCCCTGAGAGAAAAAATGATCTACCTCATTCATCGGGCGGAAATAGTCGCGAATTCTCCTGAGTTGCGTTTTTGATGCCGCCATCCGAGAAAATTGCCCGGTGCGATTCCGTCCCCTCACCCGCCGGGATAGACGAGCCCCGCTTCCAGGATGATGGCAAGAATCACCTGGCGGTCGTGCAGGTTAGCGTATTTCATGTAGAACATGAGAATGTCGGAGGCGCTGATCAGACCGCGCAGGCGGCCGTCGTCGACCACCGGAACGTGGCGGAACCTGCCCGCCCGCATCATCTCCATGGCGTGGGCGATATCGTCGTCCATGCGGCAGGTCTGGACGTCCCGGGTCATCCCGTCGTGGACCAGCATCTCGCCGACGCCTTCGGGATGCTCGGCGAAAATGCGGACGATGTCGCGCTCCGAAATGACGCCGGAAACCACCGTCGGGTCGTCGCAGCAGACCAGCACGCCGATGCGTTCCTCGGCCATGATACGGGCCGCGTCGACGATGAGGTCATCCGGCGAGACCGTACTGACCGCCGTGCCCTTCTCCTCCAGAAGGCGACGGATCGTCTTGGGGATTTCCTCCCCATCCGGGGTATGGTCCGATTCCATGCGCGGGTCTCCTCCTGTATGTTTAGGCAAGCAGGGTGAACATATCCTTACAAGGGACAGGAATTTCAGCCCGCGAGGCGCGGCTTGGCGCCCGCGCCGCCGAACATGGCTTCCAGCTCGCGGCGCATGCGGGTGGCCGCGAGGGTTTCGTCCACCGCCACATCGTCCCAGGTCAGCATGATGTCCTTGGCCACCGGGCGGACGACCTTCAGGCGATGGGCGAGGCCGAGCGGCAGGCGCCCCTCGGCCATGGACCTGGCCGCCGGCTGCAGCTTGCCGAACACGGTCGATCCGCCCTCGCCGTCCAGCAGGTCGCCGGGCGAAAGAGCGCGCTTGGCCGTCGCCACCACGTCGGCGTTGAAACAGGTGGCGACGCCCGTGGGCTCGCCGCGCAGGCCGATGGAGGCGACGGAGATGCCCAACTCGAGCCCGATCATGTGCCATTTCTTGTAGTTGCACATGTAGCGGCCCGACGGATCGGTCGTGACCTGATATTCCTGGAAACAGCGGCGGATGTAGTCCGTGTCGGCCTCGACGCAGACCCACACCCCCTTGCGGATGTCGTGGGGAATCGGCGTGCCGTCGGGGCGCAACGAGGCAACGGCCTCGACCAGGCCCTTTTTCTCCAGAATCCCCCCTTCATCCCGTGGGCGCATCAGGGTCGGGATGTCGTCGATGGACCCGGGTGGAAAGGCGAGACCGTCCTTGGGCGCTTCCAGCCCCGTCGCGTTGGCGATGGCGGCGGTTTCAATGGCCGGCTTGGAGCCGTCCAGGAAGGCATTGAACATCTTGGGGTTGAGGCCGCCCGCCTCGGCCTGCTCGGCGGTCAGGCCCCAGTGGTCCCACACGGTTTCCGGCGTCGACTCCCGGTAATGCGGCAGCCATTTGTGGCCGCGCCCGGCCGCCGCCACGGGGAAGCCCGCCGTGCGCGCCCAGTCGACCAGTTCGCAGGCGAGCGCCGGCTGATCGCCGTAGGCCAGCGAGTAGACGACCCCCATGTCGCTCGCCTTGGCCGCCAGAAGGGGGCCCAGGAAGGCATCGGCCTCCACCGTCACGTTGACGACGTGCTTGCCGGCGGAAAAGGCGGCCAGGCAGTGCTCGACCGCCGCCACGGGATTGCCCGTGCATTCGATGACGATGTCGATGGCGGGATGGCTGACGAGCGCTTGCCAGTCGTCGCTCAGGTACGTCTGGCCCGAGGCGACGGCGGCGTCGAGCGAGCCCACGCCCGTGCGCGCCGCCGACCAGCCGACGCGGTCCAGATTGATCCGCGCGGTCGCGGGGTTCAGGTCGACGACGCCCGCCACATGGACGCCCGGCGTCTTCGGCGCCTGGGCCAGGTACATGGAGCCGAACTTGCCGGCGCCGATCAGGCCGACGCGGATCGGGCGGCCGTCCGCGGCGCGCCGCTTAAGCATCGAAAAGAGAGTCATTGATGTCTCCTCGGCGTGCGTCACGCCGTTCCAGGAGCCCCCCGGCGGGCGAGTGTAGGCATCGCGGGCGCGGCGTCAAAGAGCAAAGTCGCGGGTCACCGGCCCTTCCGGCTCGTAGCCCCGGACCTGCAACGATCCCGTCAAGGCATTGGCGGTGACGGCCAGACGCGTGGTGGGGTTGAGGATCGGCGCCCGTACCCAGTCGAAGCCGTCCTCGACCCGATCTCGGCAGGCCTCCATCAGGGCGAAACGGCCGGGACTGTCGAGCCCGCGAGCGCGGCCCGCGATGGGCGCCTTCACCCAGTGATTGGCGATCGAGACGTTGCCGCCGTCCCTGATGAAGGCCGCGGTCTCCGTCCGTTCGATGACGCAGCCCTGGTGTCCGTCGACGCCCGACAAGGAGAAGAAGGCCGGCACGGCAATGGGCGTTTCGGCCAGTACTGCCCGCGCATTTTCATAGGTTTCGCAGGTCTCGAACACCCAGCGCAGCAGGTGCGTCGGCGGCAGCAGGCGGCGGCGCCACACCCGCGTTCGTTCGACCGCCCAGTCGAGCCAGCAGCTTGATGTATATTTCTTCATGGGCGGCTGGTTGAGCGCCGCCGCGAACCGCCCCGGCGCCATGGCCGTGGCGGCGCCGGCGAAGCCCGGCCAGGCGACGTTGAACCAGGGTCCGGCCGCCCCCGCCATGCGGGCGACGACGACGTTGCGCCCCAGGCCCTTGAGCGGCCAGTCGAGCGTGCGCAGAAGCCGGTTGCCGCGCCCGGACGGCGGCACCCCCACGGCGGTGGTACAGGACCATTCGTAGGACAGGTTCAGCATGTAGACCCCGGCGCCCGGATGGGCCGCGGCGCAGGCGTCCAGGTCGGCGCGGTAGGGCGTGGGGCAGTCGTCGAGCCAGGTCTTCGTCAACCGGTCACCGAGACTCAGGAACAAGGGGCCGTAATGGGCGCGGCCGGCGCGGAACAGGACCTCGAAGCGGGCACGCTCGGCCTGCACGACCGCGATGGGACCGTCCCGCCTGGCCTCGACCAGGGGAATCGTCAACAGTTCCGACCTGTCGGCGGTGCCGTCCATGGTCCAAATATATGCCCAAATGCGCCGGAATCCGCGTAAAACTAACATCCCGGCTTTTCAAACGCGCGTCACTTTGGCATGTCGGCTTGTTCGTCGCGCGCCGCCGACTATAATCCCCCGCCTTGATAAGGACGTGTCCATGATCCCGCGCTATTCCCGCCCCCAGATGGCCGACATCTGGGAGCCCGCCAACAAGTTCCGCATCTGGTTCGAGATCGAGGCCCACGCCTGCGACGCGCAGGCCGAACTGGGCGTGATCCCCAAGGAGGCCGCCGAGGCCGTATGGGAGAAGGGCGACAAGCCCTATGACGACGCCCGCATCGCGCGCATCGACGAGATCGAACGCGAGACCCGGCATGACGTCATCGCCTTCACCACGGAGCTGGCCGAACAGGTCGGCGACCAGGCGCGCTTCGTCCACCAGGGCATGACGTCGTCGGACGTGCTCGACACCTGCTTGGGCGTCCAGCTCAAACAGGCGGCGGACATCCTGCTCGACGACATTGACAAGGTCCTGGCGGCCCTCAAGACGCGCGCCCTGGAGCACAAGATGACGCCCGTCATGGGGCGCAGCCACGGCATCCATGCGGAGCCGACGACCGTGGGCCTGAAGTTCGCGCGCTTCCATGCCGAATTCCAACGCGACAAGGCGCGGCTCGAGCGCGCGCGGGACGAGATCGCGACCTGCGCCATTTCCGGCGCCATCGGCACTTTCGCCAACATCGACCCCTATGTGGAGGCGTACGTGGCGAACAAGATGGGCCTGACGCCGGAGCCCATCTCGACCCAGGTCATCCCGCGCGACCGTCACGCAATGTTCTTCGCGACCCTGGGCGTGATCGCGTCGTCGGTCGAGAACGTGGCGATCGAGATCCGCCACATGCAGCGCACGGAGGTACGGGAAGCCCAGGAATATTTCGCGCCGGGGCAGAAGGGGTCCTCCGCCATGCCGCACAAGCGCAACCCGATCCTGACCGAGAACCTGACCGGCCTGGCGCGCATCGTGCGCTCGGCCGTGGTGCCGGCGCTGGAGAACGTCGCCCTGTGGCACGAGCGCGATATCTCGCACTCCTCGGTCGAGCGCATGATCGGCCCGGACGCCACGGTGACGCTGGACTTCGCCCTGTCGCGCCTGGCCGGCGTGATCGAGAGGCTGGTCATCTATCCGGCCAACATGAAGGAGCACATCGACAAGTTCGGCGGCATCCACGACGCCCAGCGGGTGCTCCTGTTCCTGACGCAGAAGGGGGTTTCCCGCGAGGACGCCTACAAGATCGTCCAGCGCAACGCCATGCGCGTGTGGAAAAGCTTCGGCATCGACCCGGACGACCCGGACAAGCCGGCGCGGCTGGACGCGGAGGACAAGGAGGCGCAGGCCTACGACAACCGGCTGATGTTCTTCCTGGAGAAGGACGCGGACATCGCCCGGCTTCTGAAGCCCGAGGAACTGAAGGGGCTGTTCGAGGTCTCGTCCCTCGACTACCACCGCGCCCGCGTCGACGTGATCTTCAAGCGCGTGTTCGGGGCGTAAGACGGGGCGGGCCTGGGGATGCCGGACCTTCCCGACCCGCCGCCCGGCTTTCCCATGAAGTACATCGTGTTCGCCTCGGCCCGCGGCGAGGCGCCGGTGCTGTTCCCCCATGAATTCACGCATAGCTGGGTGGCGGGCGAACTTAAGCCGCTGAAACCGGTTTCGGCTGGTTTCGTCGAATTGACGGCGGCGGGCGCGATCCGCTGCTTCGGCCATTCGTCGAGCCTCAACCTGCCGTCGCGCGGCGAGACGGACGCGGCGCTGGTGAGCGCCCATCTGAAGGGAAAATCCTGAAACGTCGGGAAGCCCCGAAGGCGGGCTATTCGCTTTTCACCTGCTCGGCCGCCGTATGCAGGAGGTCTTCGAGCTTGCGACGGACCTGCTCTTCGGTGATGGAAAGGCCGTATTTTTCGATGTCGACCATGACCTTTTTCACCACGTCCTCGACGCCCGGCTCGTCCAGGTCGGCCAGCACCACTTCCTTGGCATAGGCGTCGGCGTCGGAGCCCTTGAGCCCGAAGGCCTCGGCCAGCCACAGGCCGAGAAGCTTGTTGCGCCGGGATTCCGCCTTGAACCGCAGTTCCTCGTCCAGCTGGTACTTGGCTTCGTAACCTTTTTCCCGGTCCTTGAAGGCGTCCGACATGTCCTGGGCTCCCGTTATGGCCTGTAATTGGGTGGGGTTCGCTGCGCTTATTTACGCGGGTTGGCGCGCGATCGCAACATCCGGCGCAACGCCCGGCGGCGGGCGCTGGCGTTAACGGGCGCAAGGTTCTATGTAACAGCCATGTGCACCCTCGTCATCCTGCGCCGCCCGGGCCACGACTGGCCGCTGATCGTCGCCGCCAACCGCGACGAAATGGCCGACCGGCCATGGGACGCGCCCGCCCGTCACTGGCCCGACCGGCCGCACGTGATCGCCGGCCGCGACCGCGAGGCCGGGGGCTCCTGGCTGGGCGTCAACGACGACCGGCTGGTCGCGGGCGTGTTGAACCGGCGGGGCTCCCTCGGTCCCCAGGCGGGCAAGCGGTCGCGCGGCGAACTGCCGCTCGACGCCCTGGACCATGCCGAGGCCGAGGTCGCGGCCGAGGCCATGGGACACCTGGACGGCGGCGCCTACCGCTCCTTCAACCTGGTGGTCGGCGACGCGCTGGCGGCCTTCTGGATCGCCGGCGACGGCGAGAGCCGCTTGGTGCGGGTCGAGGCGATTCCCGAGGGCCTGTCCATGATCACCGCCTACGACCTGAACGACACCGAATCCGCCCGCATCGCCCGCTACCGGCCGCTGTTCGAGACCGCCCCCACGCCCGACCCGGGCAAGGGCGCCGCCGGCTGGGAGGCATGGATCGAGCTGCTGTCCGATTTCAAGGAATGGCACGGCGGCGAGGAGCGCGATTCCATGTGCTTCCGCACCGATTACGGCTTCCAGACCGTATCCTCCTCACTGATCGCCCTGCCCCGGCCTTTCGATCCGGCCCTGAAACCCCAGTGGCTGTTCTGCCCCGAACGCCCCCGGCGGGGCGGGTTTGCGCCGGCGACCGGCTGACCCCCTATTCAGTTGAGGAAGGCCCCGGACGCTGCTATATAGCGCGCTTAA
>Ga0210019_1000517_pt1 | contig 48606 bp, 60 predicted proteins | sample CryGeyCG2114_020_2_FD_183969 | JGI IMG/M metagenome (GOLD analysis project Ga0210019, IMG submission 183969) | Groundwater microbial communities from aquifer - Crystal Geyser CG11_big_fil_rev_8/21/14_0.20 (SPAdes) (version 2) | ecosystem: Environmental > Aquatic > Deep subsurface > Groundwater ...
TTATCTCTATACACTTTTGTAAAATCCCAGGTTTGAAATGGGAGTTCTAAGGACGATGCGACTTTGACAGACTCCGACTCATCCTGCGCCGCAGCACAACTGGGACCTTCGCCCCAACACTTCATGTACACACAGGTCACTTCATACCCAAGGTCCTTCAAAACTGCGGCACACACTGCACTGTCAACGCCTCCGCTTAGTCCTAGATAAACTTTTTTGGGGGTATTAGCTGTCATAGTTTAAGCCTCTTTGACAAGATAGGGGCTGGTCTTAATAAACCGATAAGCACTTTGAGCCGCTATTGCACCTTCCGCAGCTGATGTAACTTGTTGATGCAAAAGATTCGACGCATTATTCATATCACCTGCACAGAACAACCCAGCGATACTGCTTGACATGCCAGCGTCAACTTTGACATACATGTTCTTAGTTAGCTCAGCCCCAAGCGTACCTGCCAAGTCAGTCTGTGGCACATATCCAATCTGAATAAAAACACCACCGACAGCGAGTGCCACGCTATCATTAAATGGATTATCTAATTCGATCATCTTTACTACACTGTCTCCTTTAATTTCAATAATGTTTGTAAATGGAACCTCAGTTATATTTTCTTTCTTTTTTAGCTCTTCAATATACAATGGAGCTGCTTTTAACTCACTTCGATATATTAGATAAACAAGTTTTGCGTGCATTGCCACATCTTGAGCACCTTCAACCGCACTATTTCCTCCACCGATAATCGCAACAACCTTATCTTTAAAAAATGGCGCATCACATGTCGCGCAATAGCTTACTCCCCTTCCGGCAAATTCCTCCTCGCCTTTTACACCAAGCTTTCTGTGATGAGTTCCGGTTGCCAATATTACAGATTTTGCTTGATACACCTTTTCAAAAGTTTTTACTTCGAAAAAATTATCCACCTTTGAAATCGATGAAACAGTATCAATTTGATACTTAGCCCCAAGAGAAACTGCTTGATCTATAAAGTTCTTTGCAAGGTCCATGCCACTTATACTTTTAAATCCAGGATAATTTTCTACATCTCTTGCCTCTGTAATTAAACCCCCAGGCATTGGGCCACCAAGCATTAAAGTCTTCATTGCGTATCTTGTTGCGTAAATTGCTGCAGAACACCCAGCTGCTCCAGCTCCGACTATTATTGTGTCGTATATATTAGATTCCATATTTATGAGTTACTAACTAAATTTTTGGAGAAACCATTAAAATAACATTCTACGTTGTCGATTGTAGATTTAATAATTCTTTCTAGTGCTTCCTTTGAATTAAAGGCGTTATGAGGCGTAATTATAACATTTGGCAAATGAGCCATCATATAGTTTTCTAAGGCAACCTTAAAATCTACGGAACCATGATTATCCATATGCAAAAGCGCAATTTCTTCCGATAAGAATTTTTCTTCTTCTAATACATCAAGGCCAGCAAAACCAACCTTTCCAGAACTCAAGCCATCAAATAACGCATCTGTTTCGATTAATCCACCACGCGCTGTATTAATTACAATAACGCCATCCTTCATTTTTGAAATTGTCTCCTTATTAATGATGTGGTGAGTGTCTTTATTGTATGGAAGATGAAGTGAGATAACATCGCTTTTTGCAATCAAGTAGTCAAGATCTGCATATGAAAAACCTGCCTCTGAAGCATATTTTTCATCTGGATAAAGATCATAAGCAATAACTTTCATACCAAAAGCTAAAGTATAATTAATAATGTTTTTTCCAATATGACCTGTCCCGAGTATTCCCATTACCTTGCCCTTTAGATCCATTCCAGTCAAACCTTCTGGTGTAAAATTATTGGCACGAACTCGATCTAGCGACTCTGGAATTCGTCTTGCCAACGATAAAAGTAAAGCCATCGCATGCTCTGCGACAGTATTTTCACCATAGCTTGGAACATTAGAAACTAAAATATTATGTTTTGAACAATAATCCAAATCTATATGGTCAAAACCTGTAGATCTTGTTGCTATCATTTTAAGACTTTTCAGTTTACTTAATACTTCTGCATTAAAAGCTGAACCTATAAAGCTTGAAATCACCTCTACGTCCGAGTATTTTTCTGCGTTATCGTAAGAGAGTTTATCTTCAGCGTATTCAACCTCGTAATCTTTAAAGGAACCATCAATATAATCAATCTCCCAAGGCTTAATTTCAAAAAATACAATCTTTGGAGTGTTCATAAAACTAGGATATCATAAGACTTAAGGTTTCTTATACAACTTGTCTGATGTCATATAATTTTCGATAATTTTTTTGATAAAAGCTGATCTCGTCGTTTTATTTTTCTTTGAGGACCAATCCAAATAGGCCGCAATTTCATTATTAATCATTATTGTGAATTTTGTTGATTCGGCATCTTCGAGCTTTCCAACTTCATCTTTTAATATAGTTGGAAGTATTCTACTATCATATCCACGCAAGATTAAAAGATCACTTTGGATACCAACTAATAGTGGGAAAACCTTTCTTCCTTTATCTTCTGAATACAAAGCCAAAACTGGCACATTATTGCTTAATGCGTAAGAAATTTCATATCCAATATTTGCTGTTGGATGAGAAATATCAGCAACGACAAGACCAGAAGACCTAATTCTAGCAGTCATGTATTCAAAATATTCTTTATCACCCTTAATTACAAAGGTTTCAGGCCTATTGTGATCTCTTTTTAAAATGTGATCAGAAAGCACAACATGCCCCATTTTTTCTAATATATGAACCTCTTTCTCATAATTTTTTCGATAGATGTTCAAACCTGAGATTGCTCCTAAAAAATAAATTTTCATATTATTAGTTTACCATTTCAATACTTAAAACCACATGCTTTAGCTTGTGGGTGAAGTATTCTCGCGAAGCGAGGTAAATGGGGGGAAGCTACGGGCTTTAGACCGTAGAACCTAACTACATTCAACGATGTTACAATCAATAAATGAATATAGAGAAATTATTAGACTTGTTACATAAAGAATATACAAACCCCAAGACAGAATTAGAAAACTGGACTACAACTGCACAATTCATGGTCGCTGTCATTCTAAGTGCTCAAGCGACAGATAAACAAGTAAATAAGATATCAAACAAATTGTTTGAAAAATACCGCAGTGTTGATGATTTCGCAAAGGCCGATATTTTTGAGCTTGAGCCACTTGTTTCTTCAATAAACTATTATAAAACCAAGGCTAAAAGGATTATCGATGCCAATAAATTTGTAAAGGAAAACTTTAAAGGCGAATTTCCAGGATCAATTGACAAACTAATAAAGATCCCAGGAATTGGCAGAAAAAGTGCAAATGTTATTCTTCAAGAGGCCATGGGGATCGCACAGGGAATAGTTGTAGACACGCATGTTACAAGAGTTTCAAACCGACTAGGACTTGTAAAAGGTGAAGAAAATGCAGAAAAAATAGAGAAGCTATTGATGTCCCAAATCCCAGGAAATGAATGGAAATTCTTTTCTCAATCAATTGTTTTACACGGAAGATATATATGCAAAGCCAAAAAACCAAACTGTACGGAATGTATCCTAAATAAAGAATGTCCAAGCGCTTTTAAAGTTTAATTATTCGGCTGACCTAAGATTTCTTGTACTTTATTTTCAAGATCACCTTGTTTTTGTAAATTTAGCTGTTCTACCTTGCCATCAGATATTATGAAAAAGCTTGGAGTTCCCGGAAGGTTTAACTCAGTTGCCGTTTGATAATCGCCATTTACGGCTTCAGCAACACCCTGACTTTTGAAATCATTTTTAAACTGCTCAATATCAAGTCCAAGACTTGTAGCATAGCTTACTAACTCATCATCAGAAAAATTTGGCTGGTTTTCAAATAAAGTTGAAGCATATTCCCAAAATTTTCCTTGAATCGCTGCTGCTTCTGACGCCCTTGCCGCAGGGACCGACATGTTATGAATTGGAAGCGGAAAATGTCTGTAAATCACGCCTAAGTTATTTGGATATTTTTGTAACAAAGACTCAACAATCGGTGCATAAAGCTTGCATGATGGACACTGAAAATCACTGAATTCGACTAAAACAAGTTTTGGGTTCTCCGGACCAATCCTGTGCGATGAACCACCAGTTATAAAGTCCAAATCACTTATCTCATGAGGTTGTTTTAAAAACGAACTGCCCAAAATAAAAGCTAGTATTAATACTGTAACTCCGCCTATAATAGTGAAGATGATTTTATCTGAATCCATGTGGGTAGTGTAACATGAGGGCTACCCTTTTTAAATAAAAAAGGGTAGCCCTCATACAGTGGGGTGGAAGCAAAGCTTGCACCCCTCGTGAGTCAAAGCGGGGTGGAAGCAAAGCTTGCACCCCGCTGAGTACAGCGGGGTGTGGCGCAGTTGGTAGCGCGCACAGTTCGGGACTGTGAGGTCACAGGTTCAAATCCTGTCACCCCGACCAAAACACAACATTGACAGTACGTACGTTTTGTATAGAATATACGTATGATACAAATAGTTAATGCAACACAAGTCCGAGATACTTTCGCCGATATTATTAACCGAGTTACATATGGTGGTGAAGAATTTATCATCGAAAGGCAAGGCAAACCAGTTGCGCTTATTACGCAAGTCCCAGAAACAAAACCTGTCGACAACACAATATCCTCTAACATATTCTTATCCCGTATTAGTAAATATGGACTCAAAAAAGCCCCAATAGATTTAGCTGAAAAGCATGACGAATATACTTGGGACAAATAATTCCGTAATTGTTGATTCCGACGCGTTAATTGGGTTAATCCATGAAAATGACCTTTTACACAAAAGGTGCGTGAAAATTTCCGACTACCTTGCCCAAAATAATTTTGTAACTATCGTTTGTTATACAACTGTTTTAGAAGCTTCAACTACACTTTCTAGATCTATCAATCGGCCCGATCTTGCTAAAAAATTGTTACAAGATTTTGCTCAAATAAAACAGCCGAGTTTTTTAGAAATTGGAATAGCACCACTTGTCGCCGAAGCATTTGACGAAAAGGCCTCAAAGAGAAATACTCCATTTGACCATTATGTCGCTGCAGTAGCAAAGCTAAACGATATAAAGCTTGTATTTTCCTTTGACTCATTCTATGAAAAACAAGGGTTAAAATTGCTAGAAAAAAATACATATTCTTCACAAGAATAGCGCTTTACTTAATCCTTGGAATATTGATACGCTTTTGGGCAGGGAATTATTTTAGTGTTAGTCTAATTACTCTTCCAGTTTTAACATGGGTACTCTACCTAATTAGAAAGGTTGAAAATGGCTTAAATGAAGACATCGGACTAACTAAAAGCGAAAAGATTCAAATTATTATTACTTGTGTGCTTAACCCACTCATAACTGGTGCATTTTATTTTTATTGCTGGAAGAATCAATTCCCAAAGAAGTCTAGTCAGGCAAATATATACTCTTGGACAATTGCAATTGCAGAACTATCTTTAGCAATAGTGCTAAATCAACTTGGGATAGTTAATATACTCTAATTTTTGATTTATTAAAACTTCAAATCCTGTCACCCCGACCAAACAGATTATTACTCAAACAAAACAAATAAGTAGATAGTAAGTATTCCAAGTAAAAACAATAAAAACGAACTTACGGATTTTCTAGGCGTAACCTCCTTAATTAATTCAGGCATTAAGTCAGACGTCGCAATGTATATGAACCCACCAGCAGCTACTGGTAACGAATAGGGGATAATAGACGCTAAATTTGAAGCTAGGAAATATCCAACAATACCACCCAAAACAGAAGTCAAAGCAACAACAAAATTCAAAAACAACGCTCTTTTTCTGGTAAATCCTGCATGAAGTAAAACTCCAAAATCTCCAATCTCCTGAGGAATCTCATGAAAAGCTAAAGCAAAACTCGTTGTAATTCCAAGAGGGATACTTACCACAAAAGTCGAAGCAATAATCATTCCATCTATAAAATTGTGAACTGCGTCCCCAATCAAGTTTAAATAGCCGAAAGCATGAACATCGCAATCATCATCATGACAATGACGCCAATGAACAATCTTTTCTATCAAAAAGAAGCAGATAAATGCTACTAATGTTATTTCCATAACCAATGTTGGATCAATCACATTAAAAGCTTCTGGCAACAAATGTAAAAAAGCACCGCCCAAAAGGGATCCTGTTGAAAAAGCGACCAACGACAACAACATTTTGTGCAATATCGATTCTTTAATGGAGAGTAAAAAAACTCCAACAAGTGAAAAAAGGCTGATAATTATGGTGGAAGCAATGATATAAATTAAAATCATTTTGTACGAACCACCCTCGCACCTACTACAAATAAACTAAATGCTATCCAGGCAGACATAATACACCATTGGCACCATGCATGAAGCACAAATGCTTCAAGATAAGTTAAATATGCAGAAAATAAAACACCAACTATAGATCCCAAAAAGAATAACCTTCGATACTTCAAAACAACTAAAACAGCCATCCCAGTGTAAAAAAGTAAACCGAATGCCGAAACTGGAATTCCTAAGATTTCAGAATAATTGCTGTTGTTTACGATTCCACAAGAAGAAACTCCACAAAGTATCTCGGATCCAAATAGCTTACTCTGCAAAAGGTAAGTAGAAATTAGGACCCCCAATATACATAGGCAAAAGACTACTCTATCAAGCATTTTCATCACTCCATAATATCATCAATACATATTAATCCAAATGTCATATTTCTGAAAATATCGGGGGAGTGGTTCTATCCATTAAATTTTAATGAAATTCGGGGGAGGCCCCGGGGAAGGCCTTTTTTTTAAAAACCGGCTTCCACATTTAAAATTTCACAAAAACGAGTATGAAAAATAAATTAATAGAGAATTACCAACTGGTTAGCCCACATCTCATAACAAGACAATGCGCAACAGCAATGTCGTAATGTGTGCTTGCCGGCAATAGTCAACTAAACTTTTTTACAATATACTAAGTTGATGCTTTGGGAATATATTGATTCACTTTCAAACGCTTCAGATATAATTTTAAAAACATTTCTCGCCCTATTTCTTTGGGAAACAGATGCTAACCTCTACCCTATTCTGGTCTTTGGTGTGGCGTATTTTGCAGCAATTCCAATTGCATCATTAATTGGTGGCGCATTATCTAATTCTGTAGCGCCAAAAATAGCAATGCTATCAGGGATTTGGATGCAAGTTACACAAATCATACTTATAATTCTTTTAGCAAATTCGCTAGACACTTTCCTTCTAATCTTTATTGGAATAATAGGCGGACTTGGAAAAGGCTTCAAAAACGTAGCAATTAGAGATATTGCCGATCAAACAAGGCCTCATGACAATGAAGCTAAATATTATGCAGGCAAATCAATACAATACCAACTCCTAAATTTATTTATTCCTCTCGCCTGTGCATTAATAATAGGAACAGGAACCAGCGGCTATCTTGTAGTATTTGAAATAGCAATTTTTATACTTATCGCAGAATCATTTTTAACTTCCCTTGTTCAAGTTCAAAACCTATCTACCACATTTAGGCTAAAGGAAATATTGACCATTCCAGGCACAAACCCCAGTAAGTTAACATTAATCAAAGGAATCTTTTTAGAAGGTCTGTCAGAAGGTGTCACTCTAACTATCGTCCCGATAATCACACTCGTTTTTGTTGGATCCATAATCAACTGGGGAATATTGAACACAGCACTAGTTCTAATTTCTATCCTCGCAGGAATCGTAATAGGTCAAATAATTGATGATATTAATTCAAAATCACTTTATGCAGTTGGAGCTCTAATTTACGCATCGACCTGCCTGTTCTTCATTTCTAGATACAATTTCTATATCCTGGCGATATTCCTAGTCGCAAGAACATTAATGTTTGTAATCAAAAACGCTGGCTACTACGGATCGATCGATAAAATAATGTCGCAAGATTCAAACGAGGCCTATCTCTATTCAGAGTATCAATTTCTAATTGACCTCGTAACCTCAGTCGCACGTCTTATCCCATTAGTAATCCTAATTTTGCTAAATATAAACATTAAAGATGAAACAATTATAAGATCGGTATTAATCATATTAGGACTAATTCCTTTATTTACGCTATCAATGCTTGGGAGAACATCGGTCTTTAATAAAGCAACAAGAGCCTAGGACCAGGATCTAACCTTTGACTCCATTTCGGAAAGATCAAGTAATCCATTTTGAGCCCCTAGCTTCGTAATTACGCCCGCACTGTTAACAGCCCCTCTTCTCATTGCATCCAAAGCCGAAACTCCATGAATAATTCCGCTAATAAATCCTGTCGCAAAAGCATCCCCTGCACCAGTTTTTTCCACGACCTCAACCTCATGGGCAGGAACGACAAGGAATTGTCCCCCAATATGCGCAAAAGAACCGTTTATCCCATCAGTCAAAACAACGTTATCCGCACCTTTTTGAATTAAAATATCAAGAAGATCGGTAATTTCAATTTGTGTTTTTGATAAAGATGGATCAACTATCATGCGGGCTTCTTCAAGGTTACAAATCAAATAGTCGGTATAATTTATAATATCTAGAATATTGTTACGCGAATTTTTAAGCTCTTTTGAGCCAGGATTTAAAAACAAAATCGGTGAAGGTGTTTTTTTTGCAAGCATAATAACCTGTTTATAAAGGTCAGACACATCCCCACCCACTGAAGATAAGAAAATATATTCAGCAAAATCTACATTAAAAGAAATTTTTCTGTCTTGTGAATATGTAAAAATAGTTCTCTCTTTAAAATAAGAAAGTATCGCTGATTGGTCAGTTGGAAAACCATCTGCTTTAAGATGCGTTAAATCAACTCCAAGCTGATCAAGTTCATTTTTGATATCTATGCCCTTTGGGTCATTCCCGACCGCAGAATGTAAATATGTTTGAATCCCGAGCTTTCTAAGTCCAACCGCAACATTTGAAGCACCACCACCAACACCGTATCTAACATTTTTGACTGGAACTTTAGCACCAAATCCAAAACTTACCTTGCACTCTTTACTCCCTAAGTCACAAGTTATATCAGCTCCATCCAATTCGAAAAAAGTATCAAGTGTAACATGCCCGATACAATGTACGCTTGATAATTTAGCAGTCATATTTTTTACCTAGAAGATTCTATACTATCACCTAAAACCACGGATTTATACTTGACAAGTCCACCTTGGACAGCAAAGGCATATACAATTCCAACTACCGCTAATCCTGCAACAAAAGCAGCCAAAGCATTAAATGTCAAAGACGCAGCAGGCTCAGGTTCTTGTTGCAACTCAGACTCTGGTTGCATAACAACCTCGCTTTGAGTCTTGACTGGTTTCGCAAGGCCAAATGATTCCACTCTTTTGCTTGCAATACCTACCGCATCTCGTAACAAAGCCTTAACTTCGTTATCTAACGAAACTGGAGTCTGACCGTCAGAGGCGATTTGTGACACTAAGGAAACTTCAGGTTCAGGTTGAGTTTCTGACAGATTTGGCGATGAGTTTTGTGAACTACTGGCAACTCCACCCAAACCAGAAATGGCAACATTTGAAAAATCTCTCGAACCTGACTGAGTTGATTGTGACATGTCGGGCATATTAACTCGATTCTAACACTTGACACATACGTTGACCATTACAGAAACGTATATTGGAAAACAACTAATAACAAAATGAAAAACAAATATATAGAAAAAAACTTGTTGGGGATTCTACCATTATAAAGCCAAAACCATCTTTCTAATGTTGAGGTTTTCTGGAATTCTAGATGCTGTGCGTACAAAAGATTTGCAAACATTGATAAAGTCAATGTTTGGACAAAAACCATCTCCCCTGTTGTAAATACATAGATTGAAAAAACGAACAAAATCAGCTGAAAGAAAATACTCTTTATTGAAGATTCACCAAAACTATAATCATATTCATCAAGATATTTTGCAAACCCACTAAAATCCATAGCTTTTAATAGCGATTTTATTTTTTTTGCTCTTTCAGACGAAGTATCCAATAAATAAGCATAAATTATAGACTCTGAATCAATCAATAATGACCCAGCTAACGCACCTAAAAAAGCAAAAACTGCGTTAATCCAATTCGATTCACCCTTTAAAGCTATATAGGCTAAAGCACTTACTAACGAAATCAAAAGTGGGATTTTATATCTTTGAAAGAATGCGTTCATAACCTAATCAAATAATACTACACTTTCTTAAGCTGTGTTAATTTCCATAAAAATAGCCTTGGTTTTGATCTTGCCTTCGAATCTTTCACGAAATCCCAAGCCTTTTGCAAAAGGTCTCGATCTTCATTCTTTGCAAGTTTCATATACATCGAGACTCTTTCTGTATCCCCTAGCCACATAGCAAGACGATATCCATAAAGCTGCCACTCTTGCGAAAGGTACTTCCCAGAATCATTGGATTTTAAATTGGCTAAAACTTGAGCGATTGACTCCATCTCTTAAAAGTCTATCTTCTCAGCATACTTGCTTATAAAAGGAATTTTATATTCCTCGCCTACGTATGCTTTTGATGCTCCTATAACAGCTAAAACCATAGATAAAATAAAGACTGGAATACCCAGAACTGGAAATAATCCAATTACAGAAAGAGCAAATATAACAAGCCCCTGCTTAGCATGAAATTGAACAAATTTATCGTCTTTTTTTGTAACATAAAGAACAATCGATAAAATAAAGACATAGCTTAAAACTGCCATCGTACGCGAATCCTTGGTGTTGGTGGTTGGGTTTGTTGTACTCATACTTTGATTATATCACTTAAAAAGTATAGACTTGGAAGTATTAATTTCACATTGCACCTGTTCATTGAGGACTAAATTTTTAACTGTAATCTTGCTCTGGGAAATCTCATCTGGTCCACAAATAACAACCCATTTAATACCTTTTGAAATTGCGTACTTAATTTGCTTGGAAAGCTTATCAGTAGGATTCGGATACATTTCAACATTTAGGCCAAAATCTCTTAAGGTACTTGAGATACCCGCGGAATTATTAACTAGATTCTCATCAAAAATAGTGACCAAAACTTGAGCTTTCGTCTTTAAATCTGGAATAAGGCCGAGGGTTTCTGCTGCTTCCAAAGTTCTATCAAAACCAAGTCCAAAGCCTGTAGCTTCAATTTTCTTGCCTGAAATCGATTCCACAAGTCCATCAAAACGCTCACCGCCTAAAACGGAACCACTTTCTAAATCTGTAATAACTATTTCCCAAATTGGACCGCTCGAATAAGAAAAAGACCTAGCGATTGTTGGGTCAAATTTATACCAAGATTTATCAAAACCCTGCTTTGATAAATAATCCAAAATAAAGTTAATGTTCTCGTTTGGTTTAAGGCTCCGGATTTTATCTAGATACATAGTGGCGTCACTTTTGGAGATTCCACGACTCACCATTTCATCAAGAGCTCCCTGTTCGCCGATCTTTTTAAGCTTATCAATTGCGGAGACTGCTTCATATGGAAATCCTTTTAACAAAGCACGGTCATTAACTAAAACCTTTGCGTTTTTAAAACCAAGTTTTCTGTAAATATCCAAACCTACAGCAATTACCTCGGCATCTGCTAAGACTGATGCGACGCCGAATATATCGGCGTCGCACTGTATAAATTCCCTATATCTACCCTTTTGCGGCTTTTCTGCTCTAAAAACAGGTTGGATTTGATACCTTCGAAAAGGAAGTCCGACCTTCTCCTTATTCTCAGCCATAAATCTAGCAATAGGAACCGATTGATCATACCTTAAAGCAACATCGCGCTTCCCAGCATCTTTAAACTTATAAAAAAGTTTTTCATCATCACCTATTTGGCCCTCAAAAATGCTCAAAGGCTCCAAAGTCGGCGTTTCGACTGGATCATATCCCCAACTCTCAAAAACCTCAATCATCCTATCTTTGAGCCACTGCCTTTTCAACGCTTGCTCTGGCAAAAAATCTCGAAACCCTTTTAATGGTTGTGTTGTCATATTTTTCATAAATAAGGGCTACCCTTCTAAAAAAGGGGCTACCCTTAAATAACTATACACTAATTAATTAAAACCAAAGTTATCTACTCCAAATGGATATATATTAGGAAGCGTTACATCATTTCCATAGAATTTTTTAATCAGAGGTTGATACATTTTATATCTCAAATCTGTCGGCATTTCATTTTGCATTAATATTCCATAAGGGAAAATTTGCTTAATCCACAAACCTTGAATGGTATACTCAGAAAATTTTCTTTTTATCCAGTCTTGCAAAACTTCCCTTGGCGGAACCTCAAGACTACCGAAATATCTACCTTCCCCAAAAGCGTTTTCTAACTTCACAAATTCCCATTCTAGTTCAACCTGGCTATAGTATTTATCAATGTTTTTATAAGTTTCTCTAAATAATTTATAAAAGCTCACTTTCACTTTTCTTTCCCAATCTTTTTCTAGTTCATACCAGCTGACTACCTTGAAATTTAATTCTGGATAAGAAAATTTAATCCATTCTTCAAGCTCTTTTTTATATATCACCCACCTGCTATTATATTTTGCAAATAGCTGTTTCTTAGTAAAGTTTAGAGATTTGCCTTCTTGCGTATATATATAAAATGGATCCGTATTTCCTATTAAAATTAAAATTTCATAATTTATGTTTTCTTCTCCAAACCTCTTGGCCATCTCGGAAATTTTAGGCAAGCATATTTCAAGATTATTACCTGTCGGATCTAAACTAACATAGTTTTCTGGATTTACCTTATCGAACATGTAAGCTGGATTTATTGTTGAACATGTAAAGGAAATTAGTTGAATTGGCCGTTTTTGAATTAGGCTTGTATACAAATTCGCCTTAATGAGTTTCCAGTCGGGATTGTTTTTCCCTTTACCATCAAATTTTTTAAGAATTTCTAGAATTTTTTTATTTTTTTGCATTTGGATTGATAACTGATAAATACCTTGGACCTCTTGGTTCTCTTGCAAGATTGTACATGCGTTCACGAGCGTCAGCTGGCATCTCGGTATTAAGTAAAACCCTAAATCCCGCATCTTTCAGAACTTGTGCCTGTTTGTAGTAAGTTAAAACCTTTAAGTATGCTACTGCTCGAATATCATCATCGGATACAGGTCCAAAAACTCCATTGTAATAAGTTTTAAATACTTCACTCACCCGTGAGACTTCTAATGTAGCAACATCACAAGCTTCATCTTCAGAAAAACCAATTGGTTCACCTAGTGAAATATCAGACATCAACTTCTGACTTATATTTTTTGTAATTCCAGCCATTTGGTAACTAGAAATAATGTCAGCCAATTGTAGAAGAAACCTTTCTTTTGTCCTTAATTCTTCAAGGTCATTTAATAACTGTGGACGTTGCAAAACTGGGTAAATATATTCCGATTCGTCATTATCGGCTAAAATAACCAACCACTTAGATTGTATCCCCCAAAACCTTAGCACTGAAATTATTTTTGTAGCTGATTCAATTGCTATTCGTGCCTGATTCCCTGAACGTTTTGCTACATATTGGCTTTGATTCTCTTCTAACAGTGCATCTGGGTAAATTTCAGGACATATTATCTGTGCGAAACCAATCTTTCTATTACCCGTAGACAAAGATCGAAGAATGTTTAAAAGTAGTGATCCGCATTGATCGGCACTCATAGGATAAGGCAAACTATCAATCCCTAAAATTGAAACAAAGGCTAGTCTTGCAGTGGAAAATATGCCTTCGATATCTTCATCATCACGAAATTCTTGAATACTGCTTAATACTATATCTTCAAAATCCGACATAGGAACGATATTATATGAAACATCCATGAAACCTTGAAATAGTTCCTTAGCTTTTAAAAACCTTTGAGATACAAGCCTTGGCATACCATACTTTAAGGCATCTGGTTCTTGGATTTTTTCCCATCCCATAGACTTAACGATAGCTACAGAAGCACAAAGCTGTTTTTTGGCTACATTAATTCCAAACATTTTCGATTCAAGCCATAAATAAGTTGAATCGTCATCAGTTGGAGAGACTCCTCTTTCTTGAAATTGCTTATTTGTACGCAATTCTCGGTCAAGTTCCAAAAGTTCGGTTACTAAAGTTCTACTTCTTAGTACTTCAGACTCTACCAATACCTCCGGGATATTTTGCACATTATCGTTACTTAGAACTTCATTTCCTGTTTTTAACATTTTATTTTTCGTTGAAGAAGAAAGAGTTTTTTAAACAAAAAAGCCCTCGTCTCTAATTAATTACTTAATCAGAGAACGAGGGCTTAATAAAAAGTCTTCGCGGTCCCATCTCTGTTCCAAATCGTCTTAAGACGATTGGCACTTTATCCCAAGCTCTGGTAAAAAACTTACCGACACTGGGTGCTATATTTTACGGTTTGCTTCCGTGCAAGATTGTGCAATTGCTTTTCTCTTGCCAACGCGCTCAAAAATGAGCTAAAAGGCGTGTTCCTATTTGCTGCTGATGAAGGCTTACACTATCCCTTCTCGCTTATACCAACACATCAAAAAGTACTATTCCTCTTTTAACATTTTATCAAACAAGGGAGATTCTATAAAAACCAACGACAATTGTCAAATTTCGAATAATTATTCCACAGATGAAACCGAAGAATTTTGCGAAGTATTCTGTCCAAAATTTTGTGACCAAGATGTCACCATATTTATAAAAATAAAAACCAAAAGTATAAAAAGGCCTACTCCAGCTATCAAAATTATAGAGGATCGTATAGAAGCCAGCATGCTACTTCTACTGGTTTCACTGAATTCATCGTAGTTTCCCATATATAGCTATAGTATCACAAAGAAATTTACTCTAAAATATAAACATGAAAGTTACTGTAATATTAACTTCGTATAATGAATATCATTCTATTGCAAAGGCTATCTCTCAAATTGCAAAAAATGATATCAAAGACCTTGAGCTTTTAGTTGTTGCACCTGACGAAAAAACAATAGAAGTTGCAAAAAAAGAGCTTGCGAAACATCCACAATTGAAAGCTTCAAAAATAATAAAAGATGCAGGAACAGGAAAACCGAATGCGATAAATACAGCGATCCCCCAAGCCAAAGGTGAAATCATAATTTTTACCGATGGAGACATGTACATATCTGATAATGCCATTTTCCTTTTACTTGAAGGATTTACAGATGAAAAAGTGGCTGGTGTTTCAGGACATCCAGTATCGCTCGATGACAGAAATACATTCTGGGGGTTCTCATCTCATTTATTTTGCTACGGTGCGCATACTGTGAGGGTAGCCCTTCAAAAAGAGGGGCTACCCCGCAAGAAGAAGGGCTACCCTCCCATGAGTGGCTATTTATACGCTATAAAAATGACAAAGGCAGTCGCAAAGCTATTTCCTTTACCAACAGAAATTCGTGCTGAAGACGCATATATTTCCAAAAGAATAAATGAGTTAGGATATAAAACCACCTACTCTCCGGATGCCCTCGCCTATGTTAGATTTCCAAAAAACCTTCACGATTGGATAGACCAAAAGAAACGATCTCTTGGCGGAAACATCCAAATAAGAATAAGGGCTACCCTTCAAAAAGAGGGGCTACCCTTATTTCGAAGAGGGATAATACAAGACACTTCAGGTTTTTTCATACCAATAAAATTCGCATCCTCGCCAAAGGAATATTTCTACCTATTTGGAATCTACCCACTAAGACTCTATCTTTGGATTCTGATATACATACAACATTACAAAAAAGATTATTCAAATGGCAGATGGGAGCAAATAAAAAGTAGCAAGATTTAATAAGGCACCTTAAGCTTCAATCTAGGGATTTTTTTAAAATGTTTTATGTCTTTTGATATAAAAGTATATCCATAAACTATTGCAGTAGCTGCTATTATCGCATCGTCAAACTCAATCCCCTCTTTCAATCTATTTTCAATAATCAAAACATACGCAAGCATACTAATTTTCTCGTCGATATGAATCACATTCAAATCTGCTAAAAGATCTTCCATATTTCTTTGCTCCTTTAAATTTTTAGTTCCAAGTATAAGTTCAACAGCAGTAACAACTGATATAGAAACTTCTCCTTCTAGTGAATCTATGTATTCAACTGCACTTGGATACTTTCTTAGAGCATCAATAATAATATTAGTATCTAGAAGATACAGTTTATTCATACACCCGTTCCCTTCGTGCCGATCTTCTTTTCCTTACCCAACCAACAGAATCTTGCATTTCCGGCCTATCAGCAAAAGCACCAAAGATCTCGTAGTTTTCTATAGAAAACGTTTTCTTTTCGCCTTCCGCCCGCTCAAAATTTTTTACAGATGTAATGACAACATCAGAAGATTTTTCTCTGTCAGTTAAGTAAAAAACTTTTCCTTCTCCCGCCTCCTTTACTATAGTAGCCCAATTATATCTTGCGTAGGTTTTGCCTATTATTTTTTTACTGGTGTAAGTTTTTCCCATGTGTTAAGTGTACACTTGTACATTACCATGTCGACAACAATAACTGTATAATTTTAAAGTTATGCAAACAAAAATTCAAACCCTCGAAAACGAAATAAGACTTCACAATAAACTATATTTTATAGATAATAATCCGAAAATTAGCGATGAAGAATTTGACAAATTAGTTGAGGAACTAAAATGCCTTGACCCAAAAAACCCTACCCTCTTTGAACTTGTCGGAAAAATAGGCGACGTTAAACATGAAACGCCAATGCTTTCAATAGAAAAAAGATATTCGTACGAAGACATCCAAAAATGGCTGATTGATACCGGTGACAAAAAATACATAATCGAGCCAAAATACGATGGAATGGCCGCAAAATATCAAAACGGTGTTTTGTCTACTCGTGGAAATGGACTTGTCGGAGAAGATATTTCTGGAAGACTTAAAAATTTAAACATAATCGGCAAATTACCCAAAAAAGACGAAGTGGTTCTAGGCGAAATCATAATACCCCTATCGTATTTTAATAAAAATCTTGCAAGTGAATATAAAAATCCGCGCAATGCAGTTGTTGGAATTGTTAAATCAAAAAGAGTCGCGGATGTGGGGATCAAAGCTCTAATGGATAAAGGCGTTCATTTTATTATTTATGATGAAGCAAATTCTAGAAAAGTTAATACGGAAAGCCTGTTAGACAAAGACGAATGGGAAGCAATTCTAGAAGAAACACTTCAAGTAGACTACCCACTTGATGGAATTGTTATAAAAGCATCAGATAATAAAATTAGAAATAAATTAACGGCAACTGCTCATCACGAAAAGTGGCAGATCGCATACAAATTACCCGCTGAAAGAAAATGGAGTAAGGTTTTGGATATTAAAAGCCAAGTTGGAAGAACGGGCCGCATTACAAACGTCGCAGTGATAGAATCAATAGAATTAAGCGGAGCCACCGTAAAAAATGTAACTCTTCATAATATAAATTTTGTTGAAAAGACGAAAATAGGAGTTGGTTCTAAAGTCGAAGTTTGCAGATCAGGAGAAGTCATTCCATTTATTACAAACGTAAAACCATCTAGTTCCCATTTTAAAATACCTACTAATTGTCCAGCGTGCAAAAGTAAATTAGAAAGAAACGGCAAATACCTTGAATGCAATAACCTTAAATGCCCAGCAAGAACGTCGCAAGAAATCGAACATTTCTTCAAAGCGTTAAACGTCCAGGAGCTTGGGCTTAAAACAATAGAAAAATTCATGAATATATTCGAAATCACATCCCCTATTGAATTTTACGATTTAAAGGTCGAACAAATCACACCTCTTGAAGGCTTTGGAGACAAAAGTGCTAATAATATAGTTTCTGGAATTAGAAACACACTTGAAGGAGCAATTACTGAACATGAACTTTTGGAAGCTCTTGGAGTAAGAGATATCGGGAAAGCTTCCAGCAAATGGATTCTGAAAAATTTTGGATTCGGAAAACTCAACATGCTGACAAAAGAGGACCTTCAAGGCATTAAAGGAATTGGGCCAAACAAAGCTGAAAGTTTTGTCAAAGACATAAAAGAAAAATGGAAAGTTGCGGATGCCCTTTTAAAAAAGGGCATCCGCTTCAAAACTCAAAATGCCTCCAATAAACTTGCTGGACTAACATTTTGTATAACAGGGAAAAAAGAAAAATATTCAAGAGAGGAATTGATAAAAATAATAGAACAAAGCGGCGGCGAGTACGCCGCCGCCCTCACCAAATCCACCAACTACCTAATCGCCGGCGAAAACGCCGGCTCAAAACTACAAAAAGCAAAAGAGTTAAACATAAAAGTAATAAGTGAGAAGGATCTTCTTAGTTTAATAACTTAATCCCCTGCTTAGAAAAGTGCTTATCAAAAGTAAACGCAAAGTCAATTTTTTGATTCTTGCAAATTACGAAGCTTGTGCAATCAACAAAAGAGACATTTTTTGATTTAATTTTCTTGAAAAGACTAATAGCATCATTAAATATTTCTAAATCAACGATTACTGTTTCGATTCCAAATAAAACTTCGTTGTAAAACGATAAAGCATCAACCTTAGAAAGCCTCATAGAAAGTAATGTTATGGTTTCACCAACCACATTCGAACTTGTAATTAATTCTGCCTCATCTGGTATATTATCGAGTGAAACAATAGATTTCTCATGCAAAGGATCAGAAATATTATACATAGCATACAAAGCTGATGTATCAATAAAAATTTTCATTTGAATTTACACTCCATATATATACTTATCTTGTAAATCAACAGGAGTACCAACGCCTTTAACAGCAAATTTTTTTATTTTCAATGCCAACTGTTTTCCAGTTAATCTAGCATTTTTCTTAACCTTCTCTTTTTCAATCATTTCTCTTAGAAAAATACGAACCAATTCAGAATAAGACTTCCCAGTAACATGGGACAAGCCCTCTAAATCAGCCTTTATTCCTTTATCTAACATTAATTGAGTTCTAATTAGCATGCATACACAATAGCATTACACAATAAGTTGGTCAATATTTTCTAACCATAAACCTATTCACAATTCATTCGGGAACTGATATAAATTAGTGATGCATGGTTTAAAACAAGACGGAAAGGTTTGGGATGAATTAGTTGGAATTAGTTGGAATTGCTACAATGCAGCATATCCAAGCCCGAAACACCCACAACACACTGAGGATGCTTCTCTTGAGTTACCTGCCATAGGCCTATTTGGGATTTTTGATGGCATTGGAGGGATGGATAATGGTGCCTTAGCTTCACGCATTGCAAAACATTCATTTTCAGAATCATTTCAAGAACAACAAGGTACGGTCCAAGAATCAATGTACAAAGCCTATGAGGAAGCTCGTTCACAAGTTATAGCTAAAGCAAATGGAGGTGACACGACCGTTTTGTCTGATGAAAATACAACAAGACAAGGTGTATTCCTTACACGCTGGAGACTCTCGAATATACAGGGTAAGAGAAAATCGCCTCGTGTGCCTAACCCTTGATCATTCACATGCTAGAAATACATCTAACCCAAGGTACACGCAAAACCTACTCTCTGAAGTAGTAAGCGAAAACCAAATCCCAAACGATTTGATGGGACTTTATAACAGAAAGAATCAAATTACTGCATCCATAAATTCTGGCAATCCAGAATACAACGAATTTGATTATACACATGGAGATACATTCATATTAACAACGGATGGAGTACATGACAATTTAACAGACAAAGAGGTATATTCAAAATTTGTTGCAGCACAGCGTGATGGAGCAGATCCATCAAAAGCTATTGCGAATGAAGCACTAAGGGTTTCAAAACAAGGATCTTTTAGATCAAAGCCGGATGACATCACTTGTATGGTAGTGATAGAAAACCCAAATCTGATTGAAACTCATAACTCGGCTGTAAAATCTCTTGTTGAGATCGACTCAACAAGAGAAAACTCAAAACTAGATGAGCTGTTTGAAAAACTGTACGCTAGGGCTCTATGACTTTCAAGTAATTCGAGGCTCAGGCAAGAACTATACAGCCTCAGAGATGGAACAATTAATTAGAGGTGTTAGAAAGAAGAACTATAATATCAATACGATAACGAGAACAGGTGGAATAAGACGTGAGGTTGAAAATCTTATGTTTTTACAAGAAATATCCAATATGGCTCCCGTACCTGACTCAAGTGGACACATATACAGTAAAGATGAACTTGTGAATTTAGCTGATCTTATAATAAGTGGAATCCTAAGTATCAATGGGATAACAAGGAATAAAGGTGTTAGAGAAATGGTTTTCTCTTATACTGAGAAACTAAAAAACAACGATAGGTAATCCGTTAAATTCTGTAAATCCTACCATTACTCCTTACTGCCCTTCCTAAAGAATTTTGGCTTTTTTGCAGGTTTTTTGGCTGGTGCTGATTCCGGCTTTTTAGTATCAGTTTCCAGTTCTTCCCCCGCACCCATTATTGTTTGAGTTGCGTTTCTGATTGCCCCTGCTGTTTTTATTATTCCCCCAAATGCTGCCGTTGTCATGGCAAGTGCTTGAAGTGGTTTTTCCATAGCACTTACTTTTTCGATTCCATCTTTTACGGTTTGATCGACTTCATCTATAACATCCCTTGCTTTTCGCACCGTTTTTTTAACTTCACGCAAAACACTAGCAATGTAAAACCCGATGAACAGTAAGTTTAAGGTTATAAGCGATATTACTATCGCTAAGACTGTTTCTAAATTAAAATTAATTGATGTCATTATTCTTGATTATCTAAATTCACACTATTTAAACGCGAAACCGCATCATCTATATTTGAGACAAGAACTTCTCTTGGCTTACTGCCATTTGCCTGCCCTATGATACCAGCATCTTGAAGCTCGTCAATAATCCTAGCAGCCCTAGAATAGCCAAGACCTAACTTTCTTTGCAAATAAGAAGCCGATGCTTTTCCTTCGGATATAATGATTTCTAAAGCTTCCAAAACCTTAGGATCAACATCACCAGAAAACTTTCCGCCACCAGTTTTAACTTCAATTTTATGCTTAATAATCTCATCCTTATAATCCGGCTCTATTCCAGTATTTTTTAAATAATTTACTAAACGAGTAATTTCATCATCACTGACAAAAGCCCCTTGAATTCTTTTTGGCTTTGAATCATCAGGCGGAATAAAAAGCATATCTCCCCTTCCAATCAAAGTTTCCGCACCAGATTGATCAATAATAACTCTGGAATCGACATTTGAAGTCACCTTAAAGGCAAAACGAGTCGGAACATTAGCCTTAATAGTTCCTGTCAAAATATTTACAGAAGGCCTTTGAGTTGCCAAGATCAAATGAATACCCGTTGCTCTAGACTTTTGCGCAAGTCTAATAATATATTTTTCGACTTCGCTAGCAGCAACCATCATCATGTCAGCAATTTCATCAATAACAATAATAATATAAGGCTCAGCCTGAAAACCCGACTTGGTATTAAAATCAGCAATATTTCTAACACCCGCATTCGCAAACAAAATATATCTTCTTTCCATTTCGGAAACCGCCCAAGCCAAAGCAGAAACAGCCTTTTGTTCCATATCAGTAACAACTGGTGTCAACAAATGAGGAATACCATTATATTGGCTCAATTCAACAAACTTAGGATCAATCATAATAAATCGACATTCAGATGGAGAACATCTAAAAAGAATAGTAGCAATAATCTCATTGAGGAATACAGATTTACCAGTACCCGTTGCCCCAGCAATCAAAGCGTGAGGCCAACGAGTTATATCTTGTATAACAGATTTGCCGGAAACATCATGACCAATTGCAATTGAAAGTTTACCTTTTGATTTTTTCAACTCATCGCTTTCCAAAACCGTCCTAAATGAGACCGAAGATGGAGTAAAATTTGGAACTTCAATACCTACCAAGTTTGTACCTGGAATTGGAGCCTCAATACGAACAGAACCGCTTGGAGACTTAAGCCTTAACGCAAGATCTGTACTTAGACCTTGAACCTTACTCGCCTTGATTCCAATAGGGAGATTCAATGCATACCTTGTAACCGCAGGCCCAACATGCTTATCAACCGTTGTCGCATTAATTCCAAAAGCCTTTAAAGTTTCTTCTATCATCCTAGACCTTCCCTCTATATCCCCTGCATCAGGTGGACGACTTGGAATATCCGAAAGCAAAGAATGTGGTGGATACTCCCAAAGCTTATTCGAAAATGGTAACCTTGAAACCTTTTTATTTTCTTCTTCAGTTATAAACGAAACGTCCGGAACCTCAACTTGATCTTCATTTTTTATCAAATCATCAACTGGCCCAGATGGCGGAGAAATAAGTTCGAAATCCTTATTAGAATCGTTTAAGCCATACGAGGTATCATCAGCACTAACTACATTTTGCGCTGAATAACCTAGAGTTGGTGATTCAAAAGTGTTACTTATTAAAGTATCAGGAGAAAGACTTTCATCTACAGTAATGTCAGTATCGGCAGCTGGAACATTAAACCTGAACAATTTAGCAGACACAAAAGAAAATGCAGCTTTCGCCTTTTCTACAAACACATTTAAACCAGTGTTTGATATCAAAACAATCGAAAAAACAAATAAAAGAAAATAAAAGAAAACTGCTCCAGGATAAGAAATCAAAGTGGCAGTTTTGTTTGTAATCATTCCACCGATAAATCCCCCACCATTTTCACCAAACATACCCAACATTCCTAAAAAGAATAAACTCAAACCAATCAATATCTTTCTGTTAAGAACCTTCAAATTAACTGAACCAATTGTTAATAAGCCAATATATAAAAGAAGGATTGGAATTATGAATGACCCAAATCCAAAGCCATCTACAAAAATATGTCTGAGCTTTGTATTAATAACTCCGCTGGAATCACCGACTCCACCAAAGATTGAAATCACAGATAAGACAGATAGCAAGACAAAAACCAGAGAAAGAGCTGATGTTAATATTGATTTATGGGATTCCCAAACGATGCGTCGTTTGGGCTTGCGACCGCGTTTTGCCATGTTATTTTGAGTATAGCACCTGTAATACTCAACTAAAACTGAATTTAAGTACCTCTTCTGGAAGTTCGGCAATAAACCTAGAAACAATAGAAACGCCAGATTGCCCAAATAAAGTTCTTCGTCGTGTATACGTTAGAAAAAGCGACTTTTTCGCCCTTGTAATACCAACATAACAAAGCCTTCTTTCTTCTTCCAGCTCCTTTGGATCTGTCATAGCTCTTGAATGTGGAAAAATTCCCTCCTCCATGCCGACCATAAAAACATGGTCAAACTCTAAACCTTTTGCCGAATGCAAAGTCATAAGAGTCACAGCATCTGAAACTGTATCGGCTGCCCTATTCGAAGCCTCAACCAATGCAACATTCTCTAAGAACTCTTGAAGGCTTGAAAATTGAGCTGCAACCGTACGAAGCTCTTTTATATTTTCAATTCTGGAAACACTTTCCTCTGTCCCATCATTTAGATATTCGAGATATCCAAAATCCTTTAAGACTGCGTCGAGGAGAGTTAAAGGGGTAGCACCTATGAGGGCAGCCCCTGCGTTAGCAGGGGCTGCCCTCCAGTTTAGTCCAGTAAGTTCCTCTATCAAATCAACGTTATACCCGCCTTCGCGTATTCTTTCCATCGCCTTTTTCCCAATCCCACGAGTCGGAGTATTTATACAGCGATCCCACGAAATCGTATCCCTAGGATTTTGGAAAACTCTTAAATAAGCTAAAACATCACGAATTTCTCTTCTATCGTAAAACTTAACTCCTCCAACAATTCTGTAAGGTATGCCTGAAGTTATAAAAGCTTCCTCAATTGCTCTTGATTGTGCATTAGTTCTATATAAAACAGCACAATCACTAAAAAGAGTTTTTTCTAAATATTCTGGCCCATGAGAACTTGTTGTTACAAGACTCATCGAGATCATATCCGCAACATAGGAAGCCTCTGATTTTTCGTGTTCTGCTTCATATAAAAAAACTTTTTCACCTTGAACATTATCAGTGTAAAGATCTATGGAAATATGTGTTGAGTTATTTTCTATTAACGTTTTCGCCGCCGATAAAATGTTTTTCGTAGATCTATAATTCTTTTCGAGCTTATACACTTTAGATCCAGGATAATCCTTTTCAAACTGAAGCATATTCCTATAATCAGCGCCTCTCCATGAATAGATTGATTGTGAAACATCCCCAACAACAGTTAGGTTCTTGCGCTTCTTTGCAATCATTTTGACTAGACTATATTGTACTCGATTAGTGTCTTGATACTCGTCGACGAGAACATGTAAAAATTTATTTTGATACTTTTCGAGTACATTTGGGTTGTCATGAAAAAGCTTTACTACTGCGAATATAATGTCATCAAAGTCCAAAGCGTGGTTATCTTTTAACCTCTCTTGATACTTTGGATATATCTTACTAACTCGATCAAAAAAATAATTTCCGCCAGATTGCCTTGCATACTCTTTTGGATCAATTAGCTCACTTTTCGCACGAGAAATTGAGGACAAAACAGCTTTTGGCGCCAAATCATTCATTGAATCGCCGATGTCAGCCATCACTTCCTTAATTATCTTTATGGAATCATCTGTATCATAAATAACAAAATCACGAGCAATCTCAAGTGCTTGACCTTCTATCCTTAAAATACGAACGCAGATTGAATGAAATGTGCCAATCCAAGAAGGCGCGATAAAACCAGTATCTTTCAGTAAAGACTCTACCCTTTCCTTCATCTCTTTTGCGGCTTTATTTGTAAAAGTAACAGCCAATATTTGGTCAGAACTTAAACCCTTATCTTTCATTAAATAAGCAATCTTATGGGTTAAGGCTCTTGTTTTACCACTTCCTGGGCCGGCTATTATCATAGCCGGCCCACTATCATGCAAAACAACATCTTTTTGTTCCTGGTTAAGCTCTGATAATAAATCCATTAGTACTTAGGCAAATAGCTCTGAAAGTTTGAAGAATCAATAACAACTCTATCCGTTTTCTTTTCAACAATTTCAAGCGCTGCTTTTCTAGCCATATTTTCTAAAGTTCTTTGCAAGGATCTTATTCCACTATCAAAACCCAGAGGCCTTAGGATTGAAGCCCAAACGTCACTTGAAAACTCAAGCTGAGATTCATCAAGACCTGTCTCTGCTCTAACGCGTGGCAATAAATAATCTCTTGCAATTACTTGCTTTTCATCATCTGTATATGAAGGCATTCTGATAACTTCCAAGCGATCTAAAAGCGCCGCACTAAATGTCCCTATTTTATTTGCGGAAACAATAAACATAACCTTAGACAAATCAATCGGGAAATCAAAATAGTGATCTCTAAATGAGGTATTTTGTTCTGGATCTAAAACTTCAAGCATCGTGGCCATAATGTCAGCTAAAAGTCCACTTTGACCACTCGCTTTATCTAACTCATCTAGTAAAATTACCGGATTTCTAACACCAGTTCGAATAATTGCTTTTATGATTTGTCCTGGCTCAGCACCTTCAACAGCTTTATCCCTTCCTCTAATTTCAAGAACAGATCCGATAGCTCCCATTGAAACTCTATAAAACGGTCTATTTAAAGCTTCAGCAATACTTTTTGCCATTGTTGTTTTACCAATACCTTGAAGACCAACCATACATATAATTGGTGACCTATCAACAGCCTTGAAATCTTTCTTTTCAAAAAGCAACTGTCTAACAGCTAAATATTGAGCAATTCGATCTTTTACAACATCAAGTCCATAATGATTTTTATTTAGCACAGTTCGTACTCGATTTATGTCAAAAACTTCTTCTGCGGTTTTTGTCCAAGGGAAAGAAACAATCCAATTAATATAATTGCTAATAATGTCGTGTTCTCTTGAGTAAACTCCTGACTCAGACATCTTCTCTAACCTACCCAGCATTGCCAAGCAAGTAGTTTTCAATTCGTCCGGAGCATCCACTGAGTTTAATTTTGATTTCAAAACCTCTATTTCGTCTAAATTTTTTAAATTCCCAATGGACGGGACAGATTGATTCATAAGTTGATTCTAGCACAATAAATTCAACCAATTTAACGTGTAGACGATCGGTTTTAATCCTGATAACATCTGGATAATGCCAAAACAAGATAATTCGTTCGATTACGATTTCAACGACGACGACACAACAGATTCATCGGTTCGCGTAAGCGACAATGAAGAAGCCTCTCGTGATGACTATCTAAATAAGCTTGGGAAAGTAATTGAGCAAGTTCAGGATGAATTAGAAGCTGAAGCGGATAGCGACGATACTATTTTTGTTGATCCAGAGAAAATAACAGAAGCGATAGAAACTTTGACAGAATTACTTCACATTAGATCAGAACAACTTGCCGAAAAAGACTTACCTACTCACGTAGACGAAAAAGTCGAAGAATACAGATAAGCTTAAACAATCCTCATAAATAAATTTTCTGAATGTATTTCCCCTGTTATGATTTTTTCTATTTTTGATGATGTTTCCGGCATGATCGGAGCAATCAGACCTACAACCTCTAGGATTTTTTCGATTGCTGTATCTATTACAAGCTTTTGAGCTTCTCCTTCTAACTTCCACGGAGCTTCTGTGCTGAAATAATCATTAGCTGATCGAATAAGCTCTTGAACACTTGTTACTACTTCATTTAACTTAAAGTCCTCGTATGACATATTTATAAGGGCTACCCTTTCTTTTAAGGGGCTACCCTCATTTATAAACTTAGCCACTCTCGAAACCAAATTTCCTAATCCATTGGCTAAATTTGAATTATATTTTTCGTCAAACCATTTCATACTGACATCACTATCGTCAGAATATGGCATACTTGCAGCAAGTAAATATCTTGTACCATCTACTCCATACCTATCAATCAAGTCTTGCGGAGATATCACATTACCCAATGACTTTCCCATCTTGCGACCTTCAACATTATAATATCCATGAACAAAAATTCTTTTTGGCAAAGGTAAATCCAAAGCCAATAAAAGTGCTGGCCAAATTACAGAATGGAACCAATTATTACCCTTTCCTAAAAAATGCACATCTGCAGGCCAAAACTCTTCCTTATTCCAAAACTTTGTCGCAGAGTAATAATTCATCAGCGCCTCTATCCATACATAAGTTGTATGTGATGTATCCCACGGAATCGGAATCCCCCACGCAACATTTTGTCTTGAAGCCGACAAGTCATTCACGCCTTCATTAATTCTAGACAACATTTCGTTCTTCTTATTTTCTGGCTCTACCAAAAGCTCTTTACTGTCGATTAGTTCTTTAACCTTTGGAATATATTTCGACAATCTAAAAAAGTAGTTTTCTTCTTCTTTGTACTCAATCTGGTCTGGCCTGTGTTCTGGACATTTTCCATCCACTAAATCTTTTTCCGATTTAAATTCTTCACATCCCCAACAATAAATACCTTTGTAGACACCTTTGTAGATATCGCCTTTCTCCTGAAGCTTAATCAATAACTCCTTAACAATTTTTTCATGTCCAGGTAATGTCGTTCGCATGAATTGATCGTTACTTATATTTAGCTTTTTCCAGTATTCCTGCCATTTTAATGCTAATTCATCTACGAACTCTTGAGGTTTTTTGGATGCCATTTCTGCTGCCTTTGCAACTTTTTCCCCGTGCTCATCGGTTCCTGTTAAAAAGAAAACCTCCTTGCCTTGCGATCTTTGATATCTTGCAATGATATCTGCAAAAACGGTAGTTCCAGTATGCCCAATATGTGGAACATCATTTGAGTAATAAATAGGAGTTGTAATATAAAAACGCTCTGACATAACAAAAGTATATCATCTGCAAATAAGGCTACCCCTATCTTATGGCTCTAGCCGACGAATTCCAGAAACACCATCAAAGTCCTTATCGTAAGTGTATATATCTTTTAACCCATTTTCATCCATGTATGCAACGTTATATGCATCTTCAAAATCGACCTTCGATTTAGATAAAATACCGAGGGCTTTTATAACAAGGTATTTTTCGTCTATTTTGAGATTTGGAATTAGAATTATTGGAAGCAATAATTCAACGATTTCACTACCTTGGATTTTATACAACTGTGGAGATTTTAAAACATAAAACACTTCTGCTATTACTAAAATTGAGGTTCTTAAATTTAGCTTCCCGTCTTTAGCACCTTCAAAAATTTTTTTACACTGTCTAGACTTTAGCTTGTCATCGCTAGTTAAATATCTTATGAAAATATTTGTATCAACGAATTTCCCTTCTGTGATCATTGAGTCTCCTTGCTACTTTTATAATCTTTTGCTATCTTGACCATCTCTTCTACTGTAAGTAATTTCTCAAGTGGAGGCAAAATACCATATACATCATCTAGAGAATATTTTGAAGAAGTCAAAACAACAGCGCCATCATCCTCAATGCTATACACAACAACATCGCCGGATTTAACTCGCAAAGCATCTCTTACAACAACAGGCAATGTGATTTGCCCTTTCGAACTAATTTTTGAGACATACGAAGTCTTTACTTTTTTCATATGTAAAGAATAACAAAGAATACGGTTCTATTCAAGATATCTTCCGCGCATCTTGTATAGGACGATTAAAGCTAAAATCAAAACTGGAATAAGATACAAAGTTAAATTGGTCCCAAGTACTCCACCGAAAATCCAATATATTGGGACGCCAATAATCAAATGGGAAATAACCATCGCAATTGTATATTTCCAAAAGTCAATTCTAAAAAGCCCTGCCGCATAATGGATTGCCTCTACAATTGTAGCTCCAGCTAAGATTCTTAAAACTATTAAGCCTTCAATTTCCTTCCCTTTTTTGATTTTAATAAGGCCAATTTTTTCCGAAATGGCATTACCAAAAAACTTCTTAACAATCTTTATGCCATATTTTCTTCCAAGGTAATAATCAACGGATCCACCTAGAACTGACCCAGTTAAGTCGCAAATTAAAGCATATTCCCAACCTATAATCGGAATTGCAGCAAGTGTGAAATATCCGCCAGAAATCGGTGGATAAACAATTCCAACAAACTTAATAAAAACCAAGACCGAACAAAACAAAACAAAATTGTCATCGGCATATTCGTTAAGTGAACTAGCATATGGAGATTTGACAAACCACATATAACCAATAAGCATAACAAGGCTTATTAAAAGGAAAAACATTAAATCTTTAGTAATGTGTAACTTAATACTATTTATAACCTTATGGAACATAAGCTAAATGATATCAAAACGACGCTGAAGAAATAGCAGGAGAATAAATATAAAACCAATAACCACAGCCTTCTTAAATTGTCTTCGAAAACGTTGCCTATCGCTTTCATGGCCAAAAGGCCTACTGAATATATAAAACATAACGGATAAAAATAAACAAATAAAAGCCCAAAGCAAAAAAAGAAATAAATACAAAAAATACCCAACTGGCGGAATCATCAAGGCACTATACGAAATTCCACATAATGCCAAAAGCATCAAAATAAAAACTGTAAGCAGAAAATGAGACTTCATAAAAATTATTATAACCTTTTCTTGCTTCTCCTTTTACACTAGAATGCCTACATGGATTCAACTATTCTTTTTATATCTTCAATGTTTGTTAGCGTTGCCCTTTTTGGAACGATTTTCTATTTCATGCAACAACAATTCAAAAAACTTCAAGATGGAAATCAAAATGAAAAGAAAGATGAAATCTTAACTAAATGGCTTGAAAACATGCAAGGAACAATGGATATGCGTCTAAAAAATGTTCAAGATCAACTTCACCAAACAACGTCAACATTAAATGATCGCGTCGATGAATCTTCCAAAAGCATGAACTTTCGACTTGATAAAGCCGCCGAAGTTATAGGAAATGTCCAAAAAGAATTAGGTTCTATGAGTGAAATCGGACGCGGCATGAAAGATCTACAAGACTTTTTAAGATCGCCAAAATTGCGAGGCAATATTGGCGAAGAAATACTCAAAGACCTTTTAGAACAAATGATTCCATCCGAAAATTACATGCTCCAGCACACCTTTTCTACAGGAGATCGCGTTGATGCACTTTTAAAAGTGGAAGAAGGATATATTTCTGTAGACTCAAAATTTCCGATGGAAAACTTTAACCAAATGTCTCAAGCAGAAAAACAAGAAGACCGAGAAACAATTCGAAAAACATTCACAAGAGATGTCAAAAAACACATTAGCGATATTTCAAAAAAATACATATTGCCATCTGAAGGAACCGTTGATTTTGCCTTAATGTATATTCCAAGCGAAGCAATTTACTACGAAGTCGTTGTGAACAATCCAGAACTCGGAAAATATTCATGGAGCCAAAGAGTCTTACCAGTTTCACCTAACGTTTTTTATTCTTATCTAAAAGCAATATTAATCGGCCTTGAAGGCAAAAAAGTCGAATCGCGTGCAAAAGAAATACTTGCAGCAATAAGAAGCATAAAAGAAGACTCAATCAAATTCTCTGACTCACTTAGGGTTATGACAAAACACATTTCAAATGCAAAAAACAGCGCTGATGACGTTACAAAGAACTTTGAAAGATTAGATAACAGAATTGGAGGACTCGACAACATAGGACGAATCGGAGACAGAAAAATTGCTGAAGTAGTTAAAGGAAGCGAACAACCAGAACTAATAGAAAACTAAGGTTCTTTTACCTTTATCTCTGAAACCTTTGCGAGTTTTTTATCATATGAATAAATCGCATCAACACCGACTTCTATACCCATCGCAATTTCGTACGCATCTATAAATTCGATGTTTTCCTTTACCCAAATATCAAGGGCTAATCTTAAGGCTTGTTTATTAGTAACTACAGATTCAGATTCGATTACAGCAACTAACATTTCCTCGATGGCATCTGAATCTAATTTATAAAATGAAGATAAAACCCATACACATTCGGCGACAACAACATCCAAAAGGAGTACCCTATCATTATTGGAGCTCAATAATTTCTTAACTTTAGTTGCCTTAGCTAGATCATCTTTTACAAAAAACCGAATAAGTAAATTTGTATCAATTATTGCAAACGCCATTTCTTTTTGTATAAATCAACTACATGCTCACGCGCAATTTTATGGATATCAATTTCATCAATGGGTTTACCACTTTTAACAGAACCCATAACCTCATCCAATGACTTAACTTTTTTCAAAACAACTTCGTTTTTCAAGTTAATTGAAAAGGTCACCTTATCAGAAGGCTTAATGCCAAGGCTATCTCTTACATATGAAGGAAGCGTAACCTGATATTTGGTTGTAAGTTTAGAAGACGCGTTCATGGCATACATGATACATTGAGGTATACCAAAAGACAATGGGTATACTAAAGCCTTCGATCAATCATATAGTCCGCAATGCCAATAAGATAGTTAAACCCTTCGTCTTTCCAATTAGAGGATCTGTTTTTAATTAATGATTTTTTTGCCTTTAAGACTAAGTCATTTGCAACTTTCTTTGAATAATCAAGAGAGCCAGAGTCGATAAGTATGGACTTAACATCAGCTAATTCCTTGGCTTTAACATTCGGATTTCCAAGGTTTTGGGTAAGAATCTCCTTTTGAGCTTTTGATCCTACTTCAAATGCATGATGCATCAAAAGTGTATATTTCCCTTCCCTTAAATCATCATAAACGGATTTTCCTGTATCACCTGAATTTCCAAAAATACCCAAAATATCATCTTGAATTTGGAAAGCTATTCCTGCAGGAATCGCATATTCGGATAACTTTCGGAGCTCCTCGGAGTCTTTTTGTCCTGCCATAATTGCCCCTGTATGAATTGGGTTTTCATATGTATAAACGCCTGTTTTCCATTCAAGCATTTTTAAAACATCTTCTTCAGTTACATTTGGATTGCTTGCGTTAACGACGTCTGTAATTTGCCCATGAGCTGTAATTTCAATCTTTTCATTTAAATTATTTGAAAGTGCAATCAAAATCTCCTTACTGAAATCCAAAGACATCAAAATCTGCATCGCCATATGAAATCCAGCGGCGCCAATCGAGACTGCAATTGAATCTCCAAAATGTGCTGAATCTCCGCTTCTAAAATTCTGTTTTGAGTAATAATCTTTCATTAGAACATGAGCTGTTGGGCCACCTCTTCTTAAATCAGATTTGTCCATAAAATCATCAAGTAATAAAAGATATGCATGAGTAAGTTCCAAAACAATGCCCATTTTTAAAGCTTCAACATCATTTTGGCCACCATACATCTTATAAACATAATATGAAAACGCCCCTCTAGCCCTTTTTGCACCACGAGTGCAAATATCCTCGAATACCTCAATAGCTTTACACGATGCATCTGGGAAATTATTTCTTATTTTGATCTTCTCTTTTAAGAAAAAATCCTTAATTAATGGATTAACCAAATCCTGGTATGCCAAAAGCCTACCTTTTGCGTTTTGTGCCGACTTTTTAGTATCTAACATTAAATATGGGTTAATACTTTTTGCTGTCTCCGCCCATTCTGCGTTCTCTTCCTGAATAGTCTAAAAGGGCTTTTTCAAGTTGAGCTGGGCCAAAGTCTGGCATATAAGTATCAGTAAAATAAAACTCAGCATCCGCGATCTGCCAAATCAAATAACCAGAAGTTCTCATATCTCCGCCAGTTCGAATCATAAGATCAACGCTAGGTTGCCCTTTTGTATATAAATGAGAAGAGATCGTCTCTGTAGTTATTTCAGAAGCGGGAATCCCTTCCTTAATAATATCTTTAACAGCATCGACTATTTCACCACGACCTTCGTATCCAACGGCTATATTTACATCAATTAATTTTTTACCTGGCTCGCCAGAAATTCTAGCTATGGCTTTTTGCCTTATGTCATCTGGAAAACCTGCCCAGCTACCGATATGGTGTAACTTGGCACCTTTTTTGGTGGCTCTGGCAAAAAGCCCGTCATCAGAAAGTTGCAATCTAAAAAGTGCGATAATATCGTCAATAAAGTCTTTACTTCTTTTCCAGTTTTTCGGAGACCATGCCCACAAAGTCATGTACTTAATTCCCATCTTGGCGCTATATTCAATCAATTCCTCAATTCGCTTTAAAGCTTCTTTATGTCCATCTGTATATGAAAGTCCCTTGTCAACTGCCCACCTTCTGTTTCCATCCATGATTATGGCAACGTGTTGAGGAACGTTTGTGGTGTTATTTTGAGCTTCTTGCATTTGAAATAATATTTGCTAAAAACCTATAATACGCTTTAATCTGATCTACTAAATAATTGCTGTCACGAACGATTTCGAATGACATAAAGTTACCATCTTTAGATGAAAAAGAATAGTCTACACGAGACACTTTTGCAAACATTGGGCCCTTTTTTAAGTCTTCAACAAAACTATCCAAAGCTTCCTTCGTTCCATCAGCCACTACCTCGACATTTCCATCAGAAAGATTTTTAACGTAACCTTTTATTCCTTTTAAATCCGCGGACTTTTTGGCATATACTCGATAATTTACACCTTGAACAAATCCAAAAACCTTAGCTTTTAGCATGTAATTATTATAATGATATACTCCACTTAATGGAACTATCATCTATAGCAAATACAAACGGATACATAAAAATCGCAGCCTTTGACCACCGTAGCTCACTTGTAAAATTGATCACTGAAGAAAAGATGTCTGAATTTAAAGTATTGTGTGCACAGTTGTTTTCGCCATATTCAACAGCAATATTGGTAGATCCCGAATATGGGAAAGAAGCAATCACCATAGCTAAAAATAACAACATTGGAGTTTTACTTAGTCGAGAACAAAGTGTATCCGGAGACGATACTGAAGAACGAAGAATATTTTTATCAGAAAAATACACAGCTAGCCGACTAAAATCCCTTGGCGCAACGGCTATCAAATTATTTTTTTATTACAATCGCGATGCATCGAACTCTCTAGAAAAAATAAACATAATAAAAGCTCTACATGAAGAAACAAAAAACGCCGATCTTCCATTATTAATCGAACCAGTCACCTATGCAGTTGATGGATATGCATACCATCGAGGTGATGCAACACTTAGAGCCGTTAAAGATTTCTGTGGTCACTGCGATATCTTAAAGCTAGAATACCCCATCGACCCAGAAATCGAAGGCGTAAGAAGTGCAATTCCATATTTGAATCAAATTTCAGAAGAGATAGATATCCCCTGGGTTTTATTAAGCCGTGGAATGAAATTTGAGAATTATAAAAAAGCTCTGATACTTGCAAAAGAAGCTGGTTGCAGTGGCTTTGCAGTAGGAAGAGCCGTTTGGCAAGAATTTGCTAACTTTGATTCATGGGAAGACAAAGTGAAATTCATGGAGACTATTGCGGTAAATAGAATGAAAGAAATCTCCGAAATATGGAACTAAAAGCTATAAACTCAGCCGATCTACAAAATAAAACGATTTTATATCGTTCGCCCTATGATATAGATATTGAATTCATAAACGGGAGTTATGTTGTAAAAGACACTTCAAGAATAGAAGCTACGATTCCAACTTTAAAATATTTATTAGAGAAAAATTGCAAAATCGTTATATTAACGTGGGTTGGAAGACCAAACGGCATTGATAAAAGTTTGAGTACAAAACCACATGCCAAAGCACTTTCTGATCTTCTTGGAGTTGCTATCGAACACGTCTCCGACTGCATTGGCGAAAAAGTTGAGTCGAAAATTAGCCAAATGAATCCAAAAGATATCCTGATGCTTGAAAACACTAGGTTTTACAAAGAAGATTCAGAAAACTCAAAAGAATTTGCAAAACAATTAACAAAAGGATCTGACCTAATTGTTTTTGATGCATTTCCCCAATCACACAGAGAAAGTGCTTCTGTAACAGGAATTATGGATTTTTTACCAACATACGCAGGATTCTATCTTGAAAGTGAAGTAAACGGCCTTGAAAAGCTTTTGGATAACGTACAACGTCCTTATACAATAGTCTTTGGTGGGGCAAAAATTTCAGAGAAAGTTGATGAGATCGAAAGCTTGGCAAAAATTTCTGACATGATATTAATAGGAGGAAACGTGAATTCAGCAAGGCAAGAACTCGAAGGTTTAAAACACTTGATAGATTCAACCAAGATAATAATCCCAAGCAAAAGCGAAATGATAGATGGATTGGATATAAACAAGGAAATAGCTCAAAGATACGTTGATATCATTGAAAGATCAAAAACTGTCTTTTGGGCAGGACCTCTTGGAAAATATGAAGAAGAAAAATACTCAAACGGAACAAAAATGATTGTACAAGAAATCTGTAAGATAAAAGCAAATGGAGGATTTTCTGTAGTAGCGGGCGGCGACACAGTCGCCGCCCTAGATAAATTTGGCAGTAAATCCTCCGTTTCATACATCAGCCTTGCTGGCGGAGCAACTTTAGAATTTTTAGCCGGTAAAAAACTTCCGGCAATTGAAAAACTATGTATGCATCAATAGACATCGGTGGAACAAAAACAAAAATAGGACTTTCAAAAGACTTGAATCAATTTTTTGATATACAAAAGTTCCCTACACCAAAAACTTTCAATGAACTTCATTCAAAAATCAAAAGTGTCCTTGAATCAAATAGTTCCTATGAAGGGATATCAATTGGAGCTGCTGGTTTTGTAAATCGAGCTGAAAAACGAATCCACTATGCACCTCACGCAGGATTTCTTAATAACCGACTCGCCGAAGAAATTGTTTCGGACTCAAGATACAAATCTATATATCTTGAAAACGATGCGACTTTAGCAGCCCTTGCAGAAGCAACCCACGGAGCCGGCAAAAACTTCACAAGAGTTGCATATATAACAATCAGTACTGGTGTTGGCGGATCAATTATAGTAAACAAAAAAATCTCCGATACTATATTTAATTTTGAGCCAGGTCATCATATTTTGAATTACACAACGAAGGAAACATTTGAAAGCCTATGTTCTGGAACTGCTTTCAGGAAAAAATATGGCGTCTCGCCTGAAGAACATAATGATGAAGGAATCTGGTCAGAATTCGGTAAAAATCTTGGATTCGGACTTCACAATATTATACTTCTTTGGCGACCCGATATAATAGTTATAGGCGGAAGTTTATCAAAAAAATCTCAACTTTTTCTGCAAAAAACAAAAGACACATTAACTTCACTCGAACCTTTTAAAAGCTACCCAAGTATAGAAATCTCACAACTTGGCGAAGAAAATGGAATCATCGGCGGACTTGAATTAATATCCGATATTAAAGGAGATTTTTGATCACTCACTACACGAACAAATCAGTAATTTTTGCTGACAGTTTTGGACCAGAAGGCTACTTCGTTGAAGATGAGTATAGGATCTTTGTTTCCCTATCTTCCTCACCTTTCCCAAAGTTTAACCAAGCTGGCTCGGAAAAGATTTCTACTTGGCTATATCGGGCTCCCTTATTCATCAAGCCGATAGATCCTGAAAGAGCCTTTGTAGAGATAAAGTCAACGTACAAGATAATAATCGAAGGCAAATCTTAGTTAAATAAGGCTTTTCCTGTTTCCCAAAAATAAGAGTTATTATTAACATTCTTTTCCCAAAGCCACCATTCAACTCCCCAAAAGTATAAATCACTAAAGCCTGCCTTTTGTGCATAATTTATCGTCTCTAGAAAATCTGTCCGAGACATTGTTTTATCTTTTTCGGTTTGCGAAAGTTTTGAGTTTATTGCCGGACCCCACGGCTCTGACTGAAGCTCTGTAACAATAATATTTTGATATGGGACGTTAACTAGATCTGCTTTAATCTTATATGTCCAATGCGCAAGTGGATATTGGAAATATATAAATCGACCAAAAAATATTTTCCAAAAATCGTACCAAATTTTTCTATACATCGAAATTCCTAAGTAGTCGGCTATTTTATAACTTGGATACCAGAATCCGCCTTCTCCGCTGTCCTGAATTAATATCGGCCTTGAATCCAAGCTTTTTACAATCTCAACTTCGTTTTTGACAATTTCAGGCGAAGATTTTTGACATTCACCAAACGGGAAAAATGGTTCATTTTCAACTTGCCATACTTTGATCACATCATATGATTTAAGCTCCTGGACTGATTTTTTCACAAATTCGTAAAGCTCCGTTTCTTTTAATTTTTCATCATCAGAGTTTCTCCACCAATCTGGCTCATGGCATTCAGGATATCTTGGCTCTTTTCGCCCAATTGCTAAAATTACGTTTATATTTCTTTTTTCAGCTTCGTCAAGTTGCCATTTAATGTTACTGAAATCAAAAGTGTCATTTGTTTTTTCAATGTCATTCCAATATGCAACAAGTCTAATATTTTTAACGTTTAATCCGTCTAATATTTCGATATATGAAGTTTTCCAATCCAAACCAAGATCTGTCGCGTATTTGTCACTGAAATTAACTCCATAGTTTATGTTCGATTGAACTTTCGGTTTTAGTATAAAAAATAAAACTAAAGGGAGTGCAACTAAAATAAAAATGAACAAAAACAGAAGTCTCGCAATTCGATTAAAAAACAACCTTCTAAATAAAAAGGTAGTTACTGATATATCTTTTTTGAAGTCTTTTCTGGGCATTAAACTTATTCTACTACAGTTTTAATTCGCCAGTTTTACATATTTCCGAATAATATTTGAATGATGGCCGTTTACTTCTTTTTAAAGTTTTCCTATCAACTCTTACCAAACCAAAACACGGCCAAAAGCCATGATGCCATTCATAATTATCTAAAAGTGACCAATGAAAATATCCTTTCAAATTGACACCTTTGTCTATCGCTTTTACACAAGATTCCAACATATCTCGAATAAAAGACTCTCTTTTTTCATCCTTATCGTCGGCAAGACCATTTTCGGTCACGAAAATATCAACACCATATTTTTTGAGTGATAAAAGCACATTCTCAAGCCCTTTTGGATATATCCACCAACCCAAATCATTTGTAACATCATCTGGATTTTTTGTTTTTAGATTCTTGATTCTATTAGTAAAGTAATAATTTAAGCCAATTACGTCGAATTTATTTTTTACGAGGAGGAAGAAAAATCCACTGCCGATGAAATTTAAAAATTTTGCCACTACATGATCTAATGGATTTTTTGATGATTTTGAAACCTCATGCCAGACAATGTTTTTGACAATTCCTATTATAGGGGCTACCCTTTTTTTAGAAGGGCTACCCTTTATGTCATCATATGCCCTATTATTTGCTCTAGCTAAATTGATTTGCACCCACAATGATAAAACAGCACTTACTTTATTTGGCGGCCAAATTCCGTGGAAATATGACATATACACATAAACTTGAGGCTCATTTATTGTCAAAAAGACATCGATTAGATCATAAAATTCTTCTGCGCATTTTTTTGCATATTTCGCAAAATAACTTGGTGCATTAACATTCGTCCACCCACCGATTTTCGAAAACCAAATTGGATTTGTGAAATGATGTAGAGTAACAAAAGTTTTCAAACCTCGAACTTTTGCAGCTTTTAGAACCTTTTTGTAGTGCAATATTTCTTTCTCATCAAAATTGCCTTGAGTTGGCTCTATTCTTGCCCATTCAATAGAAATTCGAACTGCATTGTTATTTAAATCAACACATAAATCAAAATCTTCCTCATATCGATTATAGGAATCACATGCAATGCCAGATGCTTCCAATGGGAATTCTCTTTCAGAAACTACACCCGAACTTTGCGAAAAATATTTTTTAGATTGCTCCCATTCCCACCAATCAGAATTTGTATTATTACCTTCTATTTGATGTGCTGAAGTTGCTGTTCCCCAAATAAAATCTTTTGGAAAAGTATAATTCACATTCGCAGTATATCACGACAGATCGAGACACTTTATGAGGGCTACCCTTGTTTTTTAGGGGCTACCCTTATTGTAAAGATCGTCCCATGGTTTTCCCCGACATTACTTTTCACGGTAATCTTTCCACCAAAATCTTTTTCAATAATTGATTTACAAATATAAAGGCCAAGGCCGCAATTATTATTTAATTCCCCTTTTGTCGAAAATCCATTTTTAAAAACATCTTTCAAAATTCCTTGTGGAATACCTGGCCCATTATCCTTAATTTCAATTACAACCGACTCTTTAGACCTACCGGAATCAACCATTTTTACAGCTACAATTATCCAAACATCCTTTCCACCAGCCTCGATTGAGTTCTTGAAAAGATTGCAAATCACTCTTTTGAACTTTAACTTATTTCCATGCAAAAAATGCTCATTACCGAAGCGGTAGATAAAGTTGTTTTTCTTAAAGTTCCCACACACAGACGATATCGCATCATTAACACCAAACTCCTCATTCTTATTTTTACCAACGGGAGCGACACTAACTAATTCCTTTATATAACCCAACGATTCATGGATATCACTCAAATTTTCGAGTACATTCTGACTATCAAAATTTAAATTTCGATTTTTCAGATCTAGCAAACATTCGCACGAAATAATAGCTGAAGTTAACGGACTTTTAATGTCGTGAAGAATCTCGTCACTTTTGCTTGAGGACTTTCTCATAAATCTCCTCTAAATCATATGCTTTCGAATCCCAGCTATAATATTTTTCAATTATCTTTTTTGTTTCTGCATATCTATCAGGCTGAGCGTCAATTTTTAAAATTGCATCAGCCAATTCCTTAGCATCGATTTTCTCTAGGTATAACAAATTGGGGACATCAACAGTCAACTCAAATCCCGAAGCAACGACTTTGTTTCCACACGTCAATGCCTCGATTACAACTTTTGGCAATCCTTCGTGACTAGATGGCAATACAAAAAATTCGGCGCTTCTATAATATTTATGAGCAATAAAGTTGCTAACTTTCCCAAGATATTTGATACGAGATTCCAGATTATATTTTTTTATCAATGGATTTACAATTTCGTCTCTAAAGTCTTCGTCCCAAATACCAACCAAAGATAATTTGAATTGAGTTGGCAAATAATGCAAGGATTCGACCAAAACATCAATATTTTTCCTCTTGCTAAGCCTCCCTATATTGAAAATAATCTTGTCATCACTTGAAAATCCTAAATCAACTTTCTCTCCTTCTTTTGCAAACCTATCCAAACTAACTGAATTTTCAACGACAACGATTGGAACCCTTGGGTTATAAAATCTTTTCATTTCATCAACTAAACCAGTGCTAACAGCGATTAAAACTTTGGCGACCTTAGTGGACAGCAAGTCATTAAATTTCCAAATTGGATATTCAAAGTATTTTGTCCAAAAATCCAAAGTTTGCCCCTGCTCTAGTGACGTTTCCTCACGACCCTTAATCGATCCATGATTAGTATGAACAACAGGAGTCTTATCAATAAATCCAAACAGATATTTGTATAACAAAAACCACACGCCCATTTGCTGGTGGTTGTGCACTATATCTATTTTTTTGAAAATCTTAAGGTAAGAATAATACGGCAAGACGAAAAGCGATGTTGACAAAAATGGTCCAAATCGCCAAATAGCTCTCGGAAGATTATAAACCGTAATATTATTAGCTAATTTGTAGCTCAGTTTCCCTTGCTTCAGATTCTTTCCATTTAGATTACCGGTGAGGACGTATATTTGATTCCCCTGTATCTTTCCCTGAGCTATTGTTAAGTCGTATGGTCCGGGTGATAAACCTTCAGTTTGGACATTCTCGTCGGCAAAATCATAAATTATTCGGAGGATATTCATAGTAATAACGCTCCTCCAATTAAACTAACCGTCAACCTCACTACATGCATCATTAATGAAACCGTTATTGAGACTTCCGAAGTAACCCCAACTCCGTTAAACAAAAATGCATATACGGTTTCTTGAGTTCCAAAGCCGTTAAATGAAGGAATCAAAAGAGAAAGCGATGCAATTGGCATGTACGCAAAAACGCCCCAAAGTGGCAATGTAATTCCCATGCCCATGAATAATACATACGATGTGGCAAAGGATATCATTTGAACCAAAAATGAATATAAAATGACCATCGAACCATTTTTCTTGTCCTTTACGAAAAGGTCGCTCGCCCGTTTGAATTTATTCAAGAATTTAATTTTTTTGGAAAATAAATTTAAAACAGGAAAATATAGTGCTAATCCAATTACTAAAATAGCCGTTGCGGCTAAAACCCCAACAACTCCATACATAGATGAAATTCCAAATAGCCCAATTATAAGGAGTACAATAAGTCCACTAAATCTATCCATAAATACGCTAAAAAGCGCAGTTGCTTGGTCTTTGATTATATTCCCCAAACTTACGGACTTATAAACATCACCACCCATTTGTGTAGGCAAAAAGTTGTTATAAAAATAACCTTTTATATAGAGCTTAAATAAATCAATAACTTTAACGTGAACTTTGGAGGTAGACAGAATTGCTTGCCATCTTAAACTTGAAACTAATGTCCCCGATAAAAGCAAGATCAAAGCGAAAATTATAAATATAGGATTGTATGATAAAACTCCAAGTCTAATCTTTTCAAAATCTTGAGTATAAAGTAGATACGAAATCAAACTTACGCTTATACCGACACGAATAAGTGTTTTAAAAACTTTTCCCATTTTAAGATTCAGATTTTCTTGAAATCTGTCTGACCATGTACGGCTTTCTACCCGATGATTCAAAATAGATTCTCATCAATAGCTCACCTAGCATCCCAAACATGGCCATAATTACGCCAAGAACAACCATTAATATCCCCGTTGTGAATAAAGGCCTGTCAGAAAGCGCGGAACCAAATACTAATTTACCCAAAATCAAAATAAATGAAATAAACCCGCCCGAAACAGCCATAATTGCACCCGTAAACCCAAATAACCTGCCTGGCATCATGGTGTGTGGTTTTTTCGCAAAATAAAGCATGAATAATAAAGTTGTTAAATCAAGTAAAACTTTAACAGTTCTTTTGTGACCTTTATATGCTGAAACTCCAAATTCTCTATCTTGAAATTTTGTACTAAATTCAACGATTCTTGCTCCATAAACACTAACATAATCTGGAATAAATCTGTGCATGTCACCATAAAACTTTAAATTTTGCGCAAGTGGAGCGATCATGCCCTTCATTCCGCTTCCTCTATCTTGAATATCCATTCCTGAAATTTTCTTTATTATTCTATTTGCATAACCGCTTTTAACTGCACGATCCCCACCCCATCTACCAACACGATTTGTGTTAACAAAATCATAACCAGAATCTAAATAATCAATAATTCTATTTATATTTTCAAGTGGAGTTTCAAGATCAGCAGAACAAATCAAAACATAATCTCCAGTTGCTATATCAAAACCAGCTTGGTAAGCCTGTGATTGACCAAAATTACCTAATTGTTGAATACCAATAACCTGTGAGTGTTTTTTTGAATAACTTTCAATAATATTCCATGTATCATCTTTGCTTCCATCATCAACAGGAATAATTTCAAACTTATAATCAGACTTCTTTTCCTGATCTAACAAACCATCAATCGTTTTACCAATATTTCCGGACTCGTTATAACAAGGAATAACAATTGAAACAATTCCATTTTCAGACCTTCTCTTAATAAGACGTGCAATATCCTTAACATTGGATGTGACTATTTCGGCAGGAGCTTCGTTATTGGACTTTTCTTTTGTATCCATATTTAAATTTGTAAAAACTAATCTATGCTACTAATCTTTCCCTTGTCGTGTATATTAACTTATTCTGTCCTTCGAAGTATGTTCTTATTATTATTTCACCAAGAATTCCAAAGACTAAAAACATTGCGCCCAAAATTAAAAGTAAAATTGAAAGCATTAATAAAGGACGCGTTCCAATGTCTTGACCAAATGCAATCTTTTGATACGTGAGAAATGCTCCGCCTGCTAATCCAAGAAAAGCAGAAATACTGCCAAGTCCACCAAATAATCTAATTGGAGCCATGTGAAATGGAGGTGTTGTCGCCGAAACAAAAAACTTTAAGAATATAATGTCGAATATAAACTTAAATAAGCTGGTTTTTGGAGCGATGTATGACAAATCCTTAGGTTTAGTATGTTTTATTTTAATTTCTTCAAATTTAGCACCGTATAAAGTTGCCAAAACGGGAAGATACATATAAGCGTCTCCAAAAAGTTTTATGTTATCGATGACTTCTCTTTCAAAAGCACGAACAGGAGAAGTTACGTCTGCAAAACTATTTTTTGAAACAAATTTCAAAACACTATGTGCAAGTGAAGATCTAATTCTTGAGAAAAGCCTTCCATCATATCTTTGAGATCTAACACCAATTACCATATCATTATCTTTTTTAATAAGTGCATCATATAAATCTGAAAGGTCTGCTGGATCATTTTCCAAGGACGCTCCTATAGTTAAAACCGACATTCCTTTCGAAATATCAAAACCAGCTTGAAGTGCAGCTGACTGACCATAATTCCTTCTAAAATCGATAGCTTTAATGTGAGGGTCTTTTTTTTGAAAAGCCGAGATAATCTTCCAGGAATTATCTACAGATCCATCATTAACAAAAATCAATTCATATGACTTGCCTATATTCTCGAAAACGTCTGTCAACCCTTTATACAACTCTTCGATGGTCGACTCGTTATTATAAATTGGTACTACTGTTGAAATATCCATAATGGTTTCCTTCCGCAGGAAGCTCTGCCTAAATAATACTACACATCTGACATGGTTTGATACCACTCTGGCATCAACTTAAAAACTTCGACTTGACGTCTCACTGTCTCGTTTAGTTTCATTTTCGGTTTATATCCAAGCCTTTTTTTAGCTTTTGAAATATCAGCACTAGAAACTACGTCAGCGACATCCTTGTCACCAATTTCCAGCATAACGTCAGTTCCATAATGTTTTCCAATTGCATCAAGCCATTGTTGAATCGATTGAGGATCTGATGTTCCGATATTATAAACTTCAAAATTAAAATCAGAATCTAAAGCAAGAATAATTCCATCAACTTCATCATCTATATAAGTACTGTCCTTTGCCGTATTAAGGCCGTTTTTACCGTATATATTCATCGTCTTTTTATTGTGGACAAAATTCAATGCCCTTTGCATAAACATTCCTTTTGGGCGTTGGAGTGGCCCATAGATTGGCCCAAAGATTCTAATTACAACACAATTTAAACCAAATATTGCATTCGCTGAGTGGCATAAAACTTCACCCGCGACTTTTGTGGCACCATAAATCGAGACCGCCTTTGTAACATCGTCTGTTTCTTCAACCTTTTTATCATTTCTATCACCATATACAGAAGAAGAAGATCCAAATAAAAACTTTTTAACACCATGTTCTTTAGAGAGGTTTAAAAGATTTACAGTTCCGTCAACATTTACTGTTGTGTAAAGTCTTGGATTTTTAGTTGAAACAGGAACCCCTGCCCAAGCAGCAAGATGAACTACTGCATCAAACTCTTCTTTAATAAAAAGATCCTGCAATGCATCAAAATTAGTAATATCAATCTCGTAGAATGAAAAATGGCCGGGTTTATCAGATTTTTTTCCACTAAAATAACCTTCTATTTTTTTGTAAACTGGGGAAACTGTTTTATACGGGAAAAACTGTGTTTTCCTGCCGGAGGCTAAATTAACAAGATCAACATTAAATTCTTTACAGTTACGAGGATAATAAGAACTGAAATTATCTATTCCACAAACATCATCTCCACGCCATAAAAGCGCACGTGAAACATAACTTCCTATAAAACCTGCCGCACCTGTTACTAAAACCTTCATATGGAACTGATTTTAACATACCAACTATAATAATATTTCTATCAAGTAAGAGATTTTATCCAGTTAATAGTAGTTTTCAAACCTTCATCAAAACCAACCAGCGGTTTATACCCCAAGATACGACTTGCTTTTGAAATATCTGCTAAAGAAGATTTAACATCGGCAGGTCTTCCTTCAGAATACGTTGATGAAATTTTTTTACCTGTGACGTTGCAAATTTTATAAACAAGATCATTTAACGAAATAGATTTACCACAAGCAATATTAAAGACTTCTCCGAAAGAAGCTTTATTACTTGTGTCACAGGCTATCAAATTAGCAGAAACAACATTATCTACAAAAGTAAAATCGCGCGAATTGCTCCCGTCGCCATAAATTGTTGGGCTTTTATCATGCAAAAACATATTTACAAACTTAGGTATAACTGCTGAGTATTCGGATCTAAATGATTGATTTGGACCAAAAACATTGAAATACCTAAAAGTTATAGTCTCTAAACCATATAATCTAAAGAAAACTTTGCAGTACTCCTCTCCTGCAAGTTTCTGAATAGCATATGGTGATTTTGGATTTGTTGGCATTGATTCAACCTTATATTTTGAATCCAAATCGCCATAAACAGAGGATGACCCCGCATACACAAACCTTTTCACTCCATTATCCCTTGCAGAAATAAGCATATTAAGTGTACCTAATACATTAATTTCATTCGTTTGGATTGGGTCTTCAACCGATCTTAACACTGATGGCAATGCCGCATGGTGTAATACATAGTCAATGCCTTTCGTTACTGATAATGCCAAGTCAATATTAGAAATATCACCATTAATAAATTCGACGTCATCAATACAATCAGTTAAATTTGATAAACTTCCTGTGGATAAATTATCAACTATACGAACGCTATCATTTCTAGCTAAAATCTTTTTAACTATATTCGAACCAATAAAACCGGCACCACCTGTTACTAGAACTTTCATATGACAAGGATTTTAGCACAATAAAAAGGATTCAAAATGAGAAACCTGATATATTGATATGGATAATATGAATCAAATTACATCTATAATACCAGTAAGAGATGAAACTACTCAAATTCCACAGGTTTCATATATAGCCGACCCAGTACAAAACGGAGCTACTGGAAGGTATTGGGCACCGTCAAAACCAACAAATCCAAATCCTGGACAACATACAATATACGTAAGCGAGGAGTCCTATAAAGACCAAGAACCTCCTTGGATTTGCGAGTTAGATGATGACTACATCTCCGATAGATTCCTACCTTTCACAAACGATTTAATATTTGCTTACCGAAGAATATCAAACAAAGCAAATAAAGAACGAATTATCAACTCTGAAATTCAGGATATATTAAATGAAAGTGTTAGAGAACATGAAAAATCCCATTTAAGACAAGAGATCATATATAGCCTTGCAGACATCGACACCAAAATTGATTTGAGAAAGTCAAATTTAGACTTAGCTATAGAATTAGAACTTAAATTAGATGCATTAAAGGAAATAATCGCATTTCTCGATCAAATTGACTACTTACAAAAGGCTAGTCAAATGTCCGAGCAAGATATTTTGGCTAATATCTTTGGCGCAAATTTAATATCTGGATTAAGATTTCAAACTCCCAACAAATCAGCTTTAGAAATCTTGCTTAATAGTATTTCTACAAAAGATTATGGTCTACCAAACCTAGGGTCGAAATATATTTTAGCAATTCTAGCTACCATCTTGGAAGACACGGATATTTTAGAAAAACTAGAAAGACAAGAAACTACCCCAAAAAAAGTTACTGAAAATTTTGCAAATGCTATTACTACTATGCATCTTGGAAACGAAGCGCATAACTATCGACAAGGGCTATTAAGAAAAGCCCATGAAAAAATGGCCGAAACAACTTTAAAGATTGTTAACGCAGGAAAAAAAGAAGGTTAAACAATGTCCCAAAGCGCCATGTATTCATCACGGCCTACACCAAGCCTTTCTAAATAGGCTTTAGCACTAATGGTTTTACGTAACAATTTCCATTCATGTGTAATTCCAGTTCCAGTTTTCATATCTTCAACGCCAATTGGGTTACTTACTACATGTGCGAATCTAGTTTCAAGTCCAAGTTTTGCACGTTCACGAGCAATATGAACCGCATAGATAGTTTCTTCTCCACCACCAAGCGGACCTTCAACTGTCTTACCATCAACCTCAACAGACGACGTTCCAACGACGCCGTTTTCTGACATATTAAGTAAATCATCAGGTAATGCTCTTAGAATACTTACTGCTTCGGGAGAATATAAAAACGCATAGTTATAACCCATAAGTCCTGGAGCAGAGCCATTATTTCCCTGTGGGCCGACATACCAACTAACGGCTTGATATTTACCAGTGCGTATCATTTCTAAACCAGAATCTACTTGTTTGGCTGTTAATCCCGCGCCAGGACTTACTGACAACAGTGGCAACTTATCAGCACCTTCTACACGAAACGCATCTCTTAAAACACCAAATCCCCATGATTTAGGATCAACCTCTAAAACAGGTTTTGAATCAGAATGTAAGTATTGAGTGTCTAACAAACTAGGCGTCCCTTTTTCACCTGTTTGAGTTGCAAGAATAACCCCATTTGGCAAATTATGTTGCACAAAATCGGTTATCCACTCTTCTGGGCTTTGGCCGAATGACCTTAAAACAACATTAAATCAACATCGAAAAAATCATTTTCTGTTAGCTTTGGGCCCACGTATTCGACCTCTTCCTCAATTTCGCAGATCGCAAGATATAACATAACTTATAAATTCATCAGAACTAGCGGTAATTAAGTGACCACTAAAATCCACCATTCCGCCGAACACACCGTATGAACCCTTCCCGTATGTGACCGAAGATGACCTAATATCAAGATATAAACATTTGTCAGCTAAGTCACAGAAAATTATATTGGTGCCGATTATTTGTGTCCCCATTATCTTCTTTTGCAAATCTCTGCTCCAAATATTTCTTTTAAAATCTGTTTCACAAATATCTAGTTCAACACTGTCTCCTTTGACCAAAAATCTTTTACATGAAATGCCTTTACCATTAAAATTTTTTGGGTTTTCAGACTTCTTAAGGTCAAAATATTCATTGGCTTCGTTTTCCTCTTCCCTCGAAAGAACCGGACTATCAACCCATTTATATGTAACTTTTTTACTTTTTAAAGAAAAATATTCGTTCATATTTATTTCTGAATAACTATCTTATCCATTCGCTAGGATGAAATCGCTGTGATATCTACCAAATAAGAAACCGTTTGCTTAAATATCGGGGATGTCTTTTTTTCAAGTCGGTCTGTAATAGTTTTCGAATCGAACATAATACGAAGAGTTTACAACATCAACAGAATTTAGTGAAATTAGAAATGATAAATTTGAAGATATTAAAAGGCAAAAAAAAAGCGGTCGCGAAAGCGACCGCCGATTCTTAAGACGATTAGGTCTTTACCTAAAGCTTAGTACCTGTTGTTGGTAGCTGGGGCTTTTGGTCTTGCTTCGTTTACGACTAATGATCTTCCGTCGTGCTCTTTTCCATTAAACATTTCAATGGCTTTTTTGGCTTCGTCGTCAGTACTCATTTCAACAAATCCAAATCCTTTTGATCGGTTGGTTTGTCTGTCGAATATAACATCAGCGTTTACGACTGTACCAGCTGCAGCGAAAAGCTGAGCTAATACGTCTCCGGTTACTGAATAGGCTAAATTGCCTACGTACAATCTATTCAATTAAATTCACCCCCTGAAAGTTCTATATCTAAAGAATTCACTTCGAAGTTCCATACGAGGCTCTTAAAGGAATCTCAACTAAACTGCGCTGATTATATCTCACCTAGAATAAAAATACAATGTTATGCATTAATTTGTAATGCCGGCAAGAATTATTTGTATGTCAAAATCAAAAACCTCTTTAAAATCTTCCTTTACATCGATAGTTTCCACTTTAAAAGTTTCTTTAAGTGATTCTGAAATTTC
>Ga0210019_1000520_pt1 | contig 48365 bp, 47 predicted proteins | sample CryGeyCG2114_020_2_FD_183969 | JGI IMG/M metagenome (GOLD analysis project Ga0210019, IMG submission 183969) | Groundwater microbial communities from aquifer - Crystal Geyser CG11_big_fil_rev_8/21/14_0.20 (SPAdes) (version 2) | ecosystem: Environmental > Aquatic > Deep subsurface > Groundwater ...
CGAGGCCGTTGCCGAATACGGCATGGCGACCATCTGGGACGCCGACGTGTTGATCTGGGCGGCCAGCCAGATCATGGACGCCCGCAACCGGGGCGCACCGACCTCGCGCCTGCTCCGGTTCATGCCGCACCAGTTTCTGCGCTTCGCGGGCCGCCCCACGGGCAAGCTGGGCTATGAGCGGTTCCGCGCCGCGCTCGACCGTCTGCAATCGACCACCGTGCAAACCAACCTACGCGCCGAGGTTCCAGCCACGGATGCGAAGACCGGACAGCAACGCAAAGCAAGACGCCTGCACCGCTTCAGTTGGATCAACGAATGGAGCGAGCTGACCGTCGGCGGCGCGACCAGGGGCATGGAGATCATTCTGCCCGATTGGTTCTATCAGGGCATCGTCAACGAACGCCTGGTGCTCGCCATCGACCCCGCCTATTTCACCCTTACCGGCGGGATCGAGCGTTGGCTCTACCGCCTCGCCCGCAAACACGGCGGCCGCAGCAAGAAAGGCTGGGGCTTCACTTTTAAAACGCTGTACGAGAAAAGCGGCAGCCTAGCGCGCTATTCCGACTTCGCGCTCGATCTGCGCTGCATCGTGGAAAAGCAGAGTATACCGGGATACGAACTCACCCTTACGCGGGATCGACGGAATCGGGAATGCCTTCAGGTGACCTCCATTACCATGAAGTGAGAAGAGTTTGTGTATACAGCGTACGGCGATAGTGGGCGGGGAGCAGGCATAGTCAGGTAGTGTCAACGTCGGATTTTCAAGCATAGGCCGAACTGAGTTATATAGTCGGTCAAGATTAATTGGACATTTTTCTCAGTTGAGTTATTCACATGGTAGGGAGATAACTGATGTCAATGATGCAAACGGGCGACTCTGATATTCGAATCGCACTTCACACTAAGCGCCTGCGGCGCGCGAAAGCCCAACCTGACACGCTTGTCATCGACGAACTGGGCCTTGCCCACGCGAAAAGTCGCATCGACATAGCCGTCATCAATGGCTGCATCCACGGCTACGAGATCAAGAGTTCAAAGGACACGCTCGATCGGCTCAACACACAGATCGACATCTACCGGCAGACACTACAGAAGCTCACCATTGTTGCTGCGCCAAAACATATCGCTGGGATCATGACCAATACGCCTGAATGGTGCGGCGTGATGGCCGCCGAGCAGGGTCCGAGAGGCGGTATCCGCTTCAACGTGTTACGAAACGCAGTCGCCAATCCCGAGATCGATCCGGTCATGATGGCGCATCTGCTCTGGCGCGATGAAGTCATTGAACTCCTGGACCAAGCCGGATATGCGTCGAAGGATCTCCGGAGGCCGAGAAAGCAGCTTTACGAGATGCTTTGCGAGGCCATGACCCTCCGCGAGATCACGGCCTCCATCCGCAGCTTTATGGCGCAGCGCCAAGCGTGGCGAGATCGTCCAGCACATGCGTGATGTGGTGGTTGATTGCCACCTCCTTCCAGCGCGTCTGATTGCTCGGCCCTTCCGTGTGAGCCGCGCATTTTGCGATGTAATCGTCGCCGTTTGAATAGCTCTCACCCTTGAACTTTCCCGACGCTACAATTGACCCGCAGTGACCATGCATCTGTGCGCGATTGTCGTTGAATGCCCCGCCTTTTCGCACTTCCCAGGCTGCCGACGTCGTATAGACGAGTTTGCCTGCTGCCTTGATCATGCGCATATCCAGCGCCTTGAATTCCGGATGGACGATCGTGAAGTCCCCGAAATTCGGTTGCCGCATGCCGACCGGCATCTTGCCGATGAGCATCTTGTAGAACAGCCAGTCGTGACGCGGCAGCTGGTCGGCGCCTTTGGCAACATCCTTGAAGGTCTCCGGAATTGCCGTGCCAATGACCACAAAATTGCGGAAGGCTTGCAGATCGCCAAGCTTTTGCATGGCCGCGATCAGCGCCCCTGCGAAAGCATTATAAGGCTCGAAATTCGGTGCGCCGAGATCAATGACAAGATCAATTTCGTCAAGCGATAAACTGAGCGACACTGCCAAATCCTCGATGCGCGTGCGCGCATCCGGCTTCATCAGATCTTCCAGTCGCACGCCAATGGCGGCTCCAAGCGCGTCGGTTGCGACGATTGCACCGACCGCCGCCACAATGGCTGGCGATGCATCTAGGGGAAGGGCCGGAATTCCATTCGCCTGGAATGCGCGTAGCGCTTCGAAGACATAGGTAAAAATATCTCGGCCGTCGCCCATCGGCTTGTCAGAGATACTGGGATGCACCCCCACCCACGCCGGTCGTTGCCCCCATTTTGCGTTGAACCGGGCGGCAAACGGATGGACGTGTTCCTGAACTGACCTCTTCGGCTGCCATAGCTCGAAGTCGAATTCGACCTCGGGAATGGTGATGTAGGGCACAATGCGGTCCTTTGCCGCATCGGCAAGGCGAAAAAGTGCTTGGTACTCGCCCTGCCGCCACCGCAGTGCCGGAACATACATATCTTTAGTCAAGATCATCGCCCGCCTCCTCAAGCTGCGAGCGCACCTGACCTTGACCAACAAGATCGTTCAGGATGGTGTAGTTCCCGCGCTCCTTCCTGATGCGCCCTGCGATAATGCTGGGGTCAATTCCGATCGTTTCTGCATCGATCTTGACCGCCTCTTCCGACAATGCAAATCGGGACAGGCACTGATCCCACAGGTTTTCCGGTATCAGCGTATCGAGCGCGAATTTGTCCGCTTCCGCTTCGATCACATCGCCGTCATTCCCGCCTTCCTCATCGAAGAAGTCGAACCGCAGACCGTCGAAGAGATGCAGAAAAACATGCCCAAGCTCGTGCATCAGCACGAACCAGAAATTATCCAACCGGTCATAGCGCAGCGTCAAACCCACGACCGGTGTCCCACCGTCTGCGAGCATGGCTGCGCCATCGAGATACGATCCCGGTAGGTGCCGCTCGACGATAAGCACGATCCCTTTCTCGGCCAACAAATCGCGAGCACGCTTCGGCCCGTCCTTACGTTTGGTCAGCCGCACAAGCTCAGGAAGCCACTGGTCATCGAGCTTGAGGGCTCCGATTTCTTCTGCTTCGATCTTGCTACGCGCACGCTCCAGAATGCGCGCCTGCCAAGCCAGCAAAGCGTATTCGTTCGGCACGTTTCCGCTACGCATTTTCTTACGATGAAACGCCGACGCAAATTGCGGTCCGGCCGCGTTCAGGAAATATTCCTTCACCTTCTCGACAGGGTTTCCGCCGCGCGGCACGTCAAACCACTTGCGCTTGATCATCTCCTTGTAGGGAAGCTGACCCCAAACGATATCGTCGGCATCGGCCCATGCGAAAACCGATCCGCCGTCCTGCTTAGGGCCCTCGAAAGTCCCTGATGCCTTCACGCCAAGCGCCTGCGCCACCTCGATCAGTCGCGCAAGGCTTGCGCCCATGTAGTCGGTCGCCTCGTAACGCTGCACCTGCTGCGGCTTCATGTTTAACTTCTCAGCAAGGTCCGTCTGGCTCATGCCGGAAGCGATTCGCGCCTGTACTAGCACACGCGACATCTCCTCAAGTGCATAGGTCTTCGAGAACGAGACCTGTCCGGATTTCAGGAGGTCGTACTCGGCGAGCTCCGCCTCGATATCGGCGATCTGGCTCTTGAGCGCGTCGATTTCCGCCTGCTTGAGCCAGAATTGATCCGAAGCGCGCTCCTGCGCAGCAATAAGCGCTGCTTTCAGTTTTGCGAGTTGATCCCTTGAAATGCCGTATTGTCTATCGCTGTAGATCATGGCTGCACCTTTCCCGATAGAATCGGATCGGCCGAAAGCGAAATGGAGACAATCCCTTTCTGTTTTCCTGTGAAACGATCCATTTGGAAAAAATCGATAAATGTCTGCCCGACATCCCCACACATCATTGATGAGGGGAAGAACTCACCCTTGAATGCCGTCTTTTGCGCTTCTCTTCCGTTCGAAAATTGAAGAAACAACGGATCAAGATTGACTGGATCGACCCCCAAGGGGTCCCAGCACGCATCAAAATCACCAGGATTCGGCTTTCCTGACACGTAGCTGCCGTCGAGATACACGGTTGGACAGCCTGCCCGAAGAAGGCGGCCGGAGGCATCAACCAGCCCCTCGTAGAGGCTGCGCCGCCAGGGATTGGTCGCGAACGCCGCAGCCACCTCGTCCAGACTCGCCTGATGGATACCAGGGGGTAAAACGGGCCACGGGGAGCCAGACAAGGGGATAAGCGCTGGAATCATGCTTACAACAATAATGTTGTATTATTGGATTTGCAATGAAAAGATCGTTTTCATGTCCGATAACCGTACATTGAATGTTTCCTTAAGGAACCGTCCGCAAAGGGGCGTTTACGGGGCCTGCCTTAAAGTCGTCGGCCGATGACTCGGCAAATGTTTTCCTGATATCCTGCCGCCATGGATACGGAAGAAGAAAAGCAAAACGTCGCAAGGCTGGCGAAAGTCATGGCGCTGATGTGCATTCGCAACACCGGCTTGGAAAACATCCACGCCGGACGCTCCCCCATCAGCGAGACCGGCGACTACTCCGACGTTTTCGTCCATGACGCCCAGGGACGGAAAATACCCTGGACCGACGTATCCCATATCGACGACGAAGAAATGAAGGCGTTGATGAAGGAGATCGTCAACCGCCTCTATACGTTTCTCCTGCACATCGACGATCCGCACTTCCAGGCCTTGATGGAACGATGGGCGACGGTTTCCAGAAAATGGGACGAGCCGGAATTGGAAAAATCGTTCCTCACGGCGTTGTCCGACTCGGACAGTCGCTGATCAATCGCCCCTCCGCCCCTTATCCACACGTCTGTGGATAACCCCGCGCATGCCGACTCATAACCCTGTGCAAAACCCGTTTTAGCGTTCGTACTATCGGGCGCACGGGAGTCGTACCATCGGGCGCAGATGTTCGTACCATCAGGCGCAACATTCCCGATAACGCCTTGTTTTCGCGCCGCCAATCCGGCCCTAAAAACTGAATCAAACTTATAAAAACTTTCTGTTGTTGGGGGTGTCGTTTCGGTCCGGCGGGACGTTTTTGGCGATGGCGCGTTTTGAAAAAAAATTCGTCATGGCAGGAATTGTCCGGGCTGATTTGGCGTGATCAGGACTTGGCTAAAATTGCCTTAAGTTATTGTTTTTGTTCATTTTTTTAGTTTGACAGAGCGCATTTTCTCGCCTTTCCTTCTGGCCATAACCGCCCAAGGAAGGGGAGAGCGAACATGCTCACGTCTCGTATTTTTTGTCTGCAAGGGGGGCTTCGCCCCACACCCGAGTTTCAGGCGCGCGCCACCCGGCTAGCCCTCATCGCCGGGGTCGGCCTTCTCGCCACCCTGGCCGTCGCGTCGAGCGCCCACGCCGGAACCGGCGGCACTGAATTCTCCGCCGTCAACAACCGCATCACCGACATGGTCGAGGGCGGCGGCGGCAAGTTGGCCGCCGGGCTCGGTCTGGTCGCGGCGCTGGCGGCGTCGGTGATCCGCTTCAACATCTGGGCGGTGATCGGCGCGTTCGGCGTCGGCGCCATCGCCGGTTACGGACTGCCCATCGTCACCTCGTCCATCTCCGCCCTGATCTGAACGGAGCGGCGAAGATGGAGGCCTACATGATCCCCAAACGCCTGGACGAGCCGGAACGCTGGATGTTCTGGACGGTCGACGAGGCCCTGGTCATGCTTGGGCCCCTGATCGGCGGCATGCTGGCCGGTTATCTGCTGATCGGCGCAGGCATCGGGATCGGCGGGTTTCTGTTGTTGCGCCGGATGAAGGGCAACGGCCAGGCCAACCTCGGCCTTTACGCGCTCTACTGGTTCTTCCCCAACGTGTTCCGCTTCAAGGCGACGCCGCCGTCTTGCGTGCGGAGGTACGTCTGATGGACTTGGCCGGTCACAACGCGCACCTGCACGCCGTCACCGTCTGGCGCAATCTGTTGCTCGCCGGACTGGCCTTGAGCCTTTCGGTCAACGTGCTGTTGGGGCTGGCCGTGCTGACCAAGCGCGAAACCGTGGTCATGGTGCCGTCGCCCGCCGGGCGGGTCTATTCCACCGGTGGGACCGTCAACGCCGCCTATCTGGAGGATATGGCCCGCGACGTCGCGCTGACGTTTCTCAACGTCCACCCCGGCACCACGGATTATGTGCAGGACGCCATCTTGAAGATCGCCCATCCCGCCTTCTACGGCCAGTTCAAGCGCGCCTTCGACACCTGGCTTGCCGACATCAAAGCCCGCAAGCTCGCCACCGCCTTCTATCCCACCACCGTCACCGCCGACACCGGCGCGCTCACCGTGCGCATCACCGGCGTGCTCAAGAGCTTCATCGGGGAATCCCAGGTCGACAGCGAGCTCGTCGCCTACCGCATCGGCTTCGTGAACGCCGCCGGGCGTCTGTCCTTAAGCCAGTTCGAGGAGGAAAAACCACATGAGTAACCAGGCCCGCCTCGCCCTTCTCTCCATGACCGTTGCTGCTACCGTCGCCATGGCCGCCCCCGCATACGCCCTGCAAATCAAGCAAGGCGTGGACGGAGCGCAAGTCACGGCCACCGTTTCGGCGGGCGAGATCAGCCGCATTGCGCTGGCCCAGGACCGCATCCGCATGGCCAACGGCGATCCGGACGTCGACATCACCCACGACGAGGTCTCCGGCGACATCTACATCAAGCCCACCGTGGCGCCGCTCGTAAAGCCGTTGAACCTGTTCATCGCGACGGAGAAGGGCTTCACCTACCAACTCCTTCTGGTGCCCGAGAACGTGCCCTCCGAACAGATTCTGATCCGCAACGCCGACGCGCTCGCGGGCAACGCGGAGGCCCAGGCCTGGGAAGCGCAAACGCCGATCCACGCCTCGGTCATCGAAATCATGAAGGCCACCGCCGGGATCATCCCGCCACCCGCAGGTTACGTGAGAAAACCCATCGAAAGCGTGGCCGAACGCCAAGGCGCTTTGTCGATCCTCAAGACCTTCGAAGTCACCGGCACGGCGTTGCAGGGTGTGGCGGTGCAGGTTCGCAACACCGGAGTGGGCACGGTGACGCTCACCGAGCGCGATCTGTTCGCCCCCGGCCAAGCCGCCGTGTGGCTTCCGGCCCGCACCCTCGGCGCGGACGAGACCGTCACCGCCTACGTGGTCCGGCGGCGGATAGGAGGCGCGCAATGAAAACCCCAGGCACTAAGCAAAGGGCCAACGAACTCCTACAACGCGCCACCAACCGGCAAAAGGCCGCGTTGGGGATCAGCGCCGCCATCGTCGGCGCGGGGGTTTTGTGGTTCCTCTCGGACGGCTCGACGCCCTCCGCGCCGATCCAAAATGCGGACGGTGAGACCACCCGGATCGTCGCCGACCTGACGCGCGGTGCCAGGGCGGAACGCTCCTGGCTCGATATCTCCGAAGAGCGCATGAGCGCCATGGAAGGCCGCCTCAAGCGCCTGGAAGCGGAACGGCAAAAACTGGAACGGGACAATGCGGACCTTGCCAAGCAAAACACCGATATGGCGGACAACGCCACCCGCGCCATCGACGCCCAAGCGCAAGAGATCGAGCGGCTGCAAGGAGAGATCGAAGCGCTCCGGGAAAAACCGGGAGAGCCCCAGGACCATAAAACGTCGGCCTCGCCGCAAGGACAGGCCCAGGCCGGACTCCCCGCCGCCGTCACCCACAATCCCTTCGAGCAAGTCCGCAATGACCTGGCCCCGCAAATCCGCCGCCGCACGGATTTGAATTCGCCCACGGCGAGCGGCGCGACGAACAACGGGGGTGCGTCATCAAGCACCTTGATCCATTTCAACCTGGGCACCCGCGAAGGCGGCGCTAAACCGCTCGATCGCTACGTGCCCACCGGGGCCTACGCGCCTGCGGAGGTCATCGGCGGCGTCGACGCGGCCGTCGGCGTAAACGCCCAGGCCGATCCCCGCCCGGTGCTGTTCCGCATCACCGGTCCGGCGGTGACGGCGGCGCTCGGCGGGACCAAGCAAACCGCGGACCTCACCGGCTGCACGGTCACCGGCGCGGCCTTCGGCGATCTGTCCTCGGAAAAGGTCTATGCCCGTCTGCAAACCATGACCTGCTCGCGCCGCCCGGGCGAAGTGTTCGAGACCGCCGTCCAAGGCTACATGGCCGGCGTCGGCAAGGCGGGCGTGCGCGGCCAGGTGGTCAGCCGCGAAGGCGCGTTGGTCGCCCAATCCTTCCTGGCCGGAGCCATCGGCGGCATCGGCGGCGCGACCGCCCAATCCCTGCAACCGGACACGCTCACCACAACAACCGGCGTCACCACCCCCGCGCAACCGCTTCAGGACATCGTCAAGGGCGGCCTCGGCCAAGGGCTCGACGCCGCCGGAAGCAAGGTCTCCGATTACCTGGTCAAACGCGCCGAACAGTACCAGCCGGTGATCGTCATGCAGGCCGGGACCAAGGTCGAACTGGTGTTCATCGCGGGCGTCACCCTGACCCCCGACGCCGCCATCGCTCCGCGAACCGCGCAAACGAAAGGAACCAACGGATGACCCCGTCACGATTGATAACCGGCGGGACCGCCGCCGCACTGCTCTTTTGCACATCCCCCGTTTGGGCGGACGACCTGGACGACGTGCGCGCCGCGCTAAAAACGACCCTGCCGAACACGGAGATTTCGTCCGTTCGGGAAAGCGTCCTGCCGGGCCTCTACGAGGTGGTCACCGGCAGCAATCTCCTCTACGTCGAGAAGAGCGGGCGCTACGCCCTCATCGGAACGCTTTACGACTTGCAGAGCCACGAAGACCTGACGGCCAAGCGCCGCGACGAACTCCAGCTCACCCTGCAAACGGACAAACCCGTCGATGCGCCGCTGGCGTCCATTCCCTGGGGCCAACTGCCCAAAGGCGCTGCCGTCGTCGAGAACGCGGGTGCACCTTACAAGCTCGCCGTCTTCGCCGACGTAAACTGCCCCTACTGCCGCCGCCTCGCGGAGACCCTCAAGGGTCTGCCCGAGGTCGAAACCCACACCTACCTGATGACCCTGTGGGAGCGTTCCACCGCGCCGACCAAGGCGGTGCTCTGCGCGGCGGATAAGGCGGCGGCGCTGCACCAAGCCTTCGACGACACCCTGGATGCGCCATCCGCTTCGCCCTGCGACACGGGTGCGCTGGAACGCACCAACGCCTTCGCCGCCGAACACGGGATCGCCGGAACGCCGTTCCTGGTGCGCGCCGACGGCGTCACCGCCGCCGGACTGAAAAGCTCTGAGGCCCTGCTCGCCTGGCTGAAGGAGGCCGCCCAATGACGCGCTTTACTCCGATCTTGCTTATCCTCTCGCTTGCGGGTTGCGCGGCGGGCAACCCCAACGTCAGCGGCCAATGGGATTGCCCGGCCCAGCAAGGCCTGGCTTGCGCCACCATCGGCGAGGCCGACGCCCGCGCGGACACCGCCATTCACGTTACGCCTCTCGATCCCTTGCCCGTTCCCTCCCCTGGGGCCGCCGTTCCCGGCGGGGACACTTCCGCCCTCCCCGAAGCGCTCCCCGTCGGGACGGTCGGTGGCGTGCCGGAAACGCGGGTGCCAAAAACGCGGGTACGAGAAACCGAAGTGCTGGCCAAGGTCTGGTTCTATCCCTTCGTCGACGGCGGCGGACACTACCACGAGGGCGGCTTCGTCCATGTGGTCATGCGCCAGGCCAATTGGCGGACCGCGCCGGAGCATCTGTTCCCCGTCCTCCCGGAACGCGCAACCGGGGACGATCAGAGCGGAACGGAAACACCATGACTGTGCTTGATGCCCTCAACCGCAAGATCAGTGCGCTGTTCACCGACGAGCGGTTCCTGGAGCCCCACGGCCCGCCGCCGGTGGACGAGCCCATCGTCGGCCTGTTGCCCTACCGGGCCTATGACCAACAAAGCGGCCTGTTCGTCAACCGCGCGTCCTGCGGCTTCATGTTGGAAATCGCTCCGCTCACGGGGGCCACCGAACAGACCATCAGCCTGTTGACGGCGGCGTTCTCGGACAACATGCCGGACCGCTCGTCGTTGCAGATCATGTGCTGGGCCTCGCCCCATGTGGGCGGGATTTTGGACGGCTGGCGGGACGCGCGCGACGGCGCGCCGGAGGTCTACCGCATGCTCGCCGAAAAGCGCACCGGCTATTTCGAAGGCGGCGGATGGACCTCACCGCTGCCGGGCACGGCGCACCTGCTGCGCAATTTCCGCATCTTCATCTGCGGCTCTATGCCGGGACCGCTGGAGAAGAATCGCGGAACCCTGTCCGCCGCCCGGCGCAACCTGCTCACCGCCATGAGCGGGCTGGGCACGCCCGCCAAGGCGCTTGGCCCCGAAGAGTTCCTCGCCATCGTCGATGAATGGCTGTTCCCCCTGAAGGAGGATCGCCGCGATCCGGTCGAATGGCGCGGCATCGATCCCTTGCACCAGCAATTCTCCCAAGGGGAAAACGCCATCTCCGTCCATCCGTGGCGGCTGGTGTTTGCCGGCACCCACGACGTGCGCTGCCTGTCCGTGCAGAACTGGCCCGAAGTGTGGGCGCAGTGGCAGGGCGGCAACCTGATCGGCTCGCCTTACTCGGACTTTCAGCGCGTCCCCTGCCCGTTCCTGGCGAGCCTGTCGTTCACCGTCGGCACCGACACCTCCGACAGCACGCGCGCCAACCTCAAGGCGGCGCGTTCCACTCAACAGGCCGACACCGATCTCGCCCGCTTCCTGCCCATGATCCGCGAACAGGCGCGCGAATGGCAGTATATCTCGCAGAAGGTCCGCGAGGGCCACAAGCTGGCGCGCTGTTTTTACCAGATCATCACCTACGCCCCCTTGCGCACCGGCGACGAGGCCGAACAAGCCGTGCGCAGCCTCTATAAGGCCAACGGCTGGCGCTTGAGCCGGGACCGCTACGTGCAGCTCCAATCGTTCCTGAACGCCATGCCGTTCTTCCCTGCCGAGGGCATGACCGCCGAACTGGCGCGGCTCGGGCGCACCAAGACTTTGGTCACCTGGACCTGCGCCAACTTGGCGCCCTTGCAAGGCGAATGGAAAGGCATGAACTCGCACTGCATGCTGTTGATCGGCAGGCGCGGTCAGCCGTTTTACTGGGACCCGTTCGCCAACCAGGAAGGCAACTACAACGTCGCCGTCATCGGCAAGTCCGGGTCCGGCAAGTCGGTGTTCATGCAGGAACTGGTGGCCTCGGTCGCAGGTGCAGGCGGCCAGGTGATCGTCATTGACGACGGCTATTCATTCATGAACTCGTGCCTGTTGCAGGGCGGCGACTTCGTGGAGTTTTCCGGCGAAAAGGAGATTTGCCTCAACCCGTTCTCCATCGTCGACGCCCAGGCCTTCGAGTCTGACCCCGAATACCGCGAGGGCGCGCTTTCGATGATCTGCGGCCTGGTCCAGCAGATGTGCCGCACCAAGTCCGAGACCGACGATTATGAGAACTCGCACATCGAACGCGCCGTCGCCGAAGTCTGGCGCGCCAAGGGCACGGGCGGCGAAATCAACGACGTCGGCCTCGCCTTGGATGGCGGTAAGGACAAGCGCATCCGCGACCTCGCCCACATGCTGCGCCCGTGCATGCGCGGCGGCATTTACGAACGCTATTGGAACGGCCAATGCACGCTCAAGATCGGCAGCCACCTGACCGTGTTCGAACTGTCTGGAATCAAGACCCGCAAAGATCTGCAGGGCCTGGTCATGATGATGATGATGTTTCTGGCATCCGACGCCATGTACCACGGCGACCGGCAACGCCGGGGCGCGGTGGTCATCGACGAGGCCTGGGACCTGCTGCATGGCCCGGCATCGAAGATCTTCATCGAGGGCTTGGCCAGGCGCGCGCGCAAGTACAACGGCGCGCTGATCACCGGCACCCAGACGGTCAACGACTACTACAAGAACGACGCCGCGTTGGCGTCTTACGAGAACACCGACTGGATCTGTTTTCTGGCGCAGAAAGCCGACAGCATCAACTTTCTCAAGAACTCGGGCCGCATCGCCGTTGATGAGGCCATGGAGCGGGACATGAAGTCCTTGAAGCGCTCCGGCTCGCAATACTCCGAGGTGATGATCCTCGGTCCCGGCGGCTACGCCATCGGCCGCCTCATGCTCGATCCCTTCTCGGTCAAGCTCTACTCGTCCAAGGCCGAGGATTTCGAAAACATCCGCCGCCTACAAGCCGAGGGCATGACCTTGGCTGAGGCCGTCGAACACTCAGCCGGAGGAACCTGATCCATGCCTTTGTTATCCGCGCCCCAATCATCCACGTCCCAACCCGCTCTGCACCCCGTTCTGCGCACCCTGATCCGGGGAGTCCTGATCGCCCTTCTGCTGATCGGCGCCAACGTCGCCGCCACCATCCTATGGCGGATGTACGATCCCGCGCCCCGGCTGGTCACCGTCGATCTGAACGGCATCGTGCAGACCTTCATCGCCGGGACCGCCGAGAGCGATCTTTCCGACGACGACAAACGCACCCGCACCGAAACCTTCGCCCGCGAGTTGGACCGCGCCCTGCAAGGCCTCGCCGCGCGCCAACACATGATCATCCTGCCCGCCCCCGCCGTCATCGCCGGCGCGCAGGACATCACCGAGGCGGTCGAGAAGGGCCTGAAGCCATGATGCCCCCTAAGGCGACAACCGGGCGCGCCCACCGCATCGCCCTTACCGGCATGCTAGTTCTTGTCCTGGCGGCTCTTGGCGTTCACTGGCTGCGCGGGCACGTCCGTCTGGCCTGGAACGAAACCGAAAGCCTGCCGCAGTCCGTGTTCCTGGTCCAACTCGGCGTGACCCCTGACAAGGGCGATTACGTCCTGTTCGATCCGCCCCAAGCGGTGAAGAGCCGCTATCCCTTCGTCAAACGGGTCGCGGGTCTGCCCGGCGACACCATCCGCGTGGAAGGCCGCGCCGTTTGGGTCGACGGACGCCCCGTCGGCGTCGCCAAGACCACATCGCGCCGTGGCGAGCGCCTGCATCCCATCGCGCCCGGCGTCATTGGGCCGGGATTCATCTTCGTTCACGCCAACCATCGAGACAGTTATGACAGCCGTTATCAAAGCATCGGCCTTGTGCCTGACGCTCGCGTCATTGGCCGCGCCGTTCCCCTGTTCTGAAGCCTTGGCCAAGAACTTGGGCGTGCGCGGACACACATGGGAAATCATCGAGACCGACCTTCTGGCGCACCTTGAAGCCAAGGTCGCGGCTTTCGCCGAAAACGGCGGCTTGGACGCATGGCAGAAGGATGCCGAGCGCCGGGTCCGTTCCTATGTGGAGACGCCCCCGCCGGTCGCGGGCGTGACCCCTGCGCTTGAAGACCGCTCGCGCCTGTTCGATCCGAGCATCCGCGTCGCCGAAGACATCCGAGACGACAAGGGCCGCCTCATAGCCCAGGCGGGCACGCTCATCAATCCGTTGGATTACGTGACGCTCTCGAAAGACCTGCTGTTCGTCGACGGTCGGGACGAGGCCCAAGTGGCCTGGGCTCTGGCGTTTGAGCATCCCGCCAAAATCGTGCTGGTCGCCGGGCCGGTCGCGGCCCTGATGCGCGAACACAAGCGCCCGCTCTACTTCGATCAAAAGGGCCTGCTCACCCGGCGCTTCCAGATCGCGGCGGTTCCGGCCACCGTCAGCCAGGACGGGCGGCGTTTGCGCATTCGGGAGTTTCCGCTCAGCAAGAAGAGCGGGGAGGATACGCGATGACCGACTTAAACCAGATCATCCAAATCAAGAGCGAGCGCTGCCGCCAGCGCCTTCATGGTGGCGACGGACCCTTCGCGGTTGCCGCCCTCGATTTGGGACAGGTAGGCCGCGCTGATCCCGGCCTTGGCGGCCAGGTCCTTCACGCTCAGCTCGCGATATTCGCGCCAGACGCGCACGGGGTTTTCGCCGTCGATGATACGGTTGGCGAACGCGGCGGGGACCAACTCGTCCTCTCCCGCCGCCAACCGGCGCTTGGCTTCATCGAAGACGCGCACGTCGGCCAAGTCTTCGGCCGCTTCGCACAACTGTTCGTATTCGGCGCGCGGCAAGATCACCATCTGCTCGCCGCTTGGCGTGGCAAAAAACTGTGGATGGGTCATCACGCATTCCTCCTAATCATAGATACTTCCACGGGCGCCGACCTGATAGACCTCAAGGACATGGCCTTCAAGGTCGAAGATGACGCGCCAGTTACCGACCCGCAATCGATAGCCCTCGCGTCCCTTGAGCTTCTTGACGTGGTGGGCGTGCGCCGTTGGATCGGTCGCATAATCAGCAATCTTGGCCTGAATACGCCGCCTCTCATTGGCGGGTATTCTCCGAAGATCATTCAGCGCCTTCTTGCTATATGCTATTTCATACATGCCAATAACATAGCTTATAGCTATTCATTGAGCAAGCCCTTGTGTGGGGAGCTTGGCCGATGAAACGCCCCTTCACCCTCCTTATCTTGACCGGCCTGCTCTTCATCGCGGCTCCACATCCGGTCAAAGCCGGGGTTTGCACCGGCAACTTCGTCAACCCGATCACGGATATCTGCTGGGACTGCATCTTTCCCATTTCCATCGGGCCGATCACCGTCTTCGAAGAACGCCCTGATCCGCCCAACCCGGACACCCTTCTCTGCGCCTGCCCGACAACCGTTCCGCCCTTCGTGCGCATCGGCATCACCATCGGGTTTTGGGAACCCGCAAGGCTGGTGGACGTGACCAAGCGGCCCTATTGCTTCGTCAATCTGGGCGGGCTGGAACTGGACGCTGGGATCGGCGCCGGGCAAACCAAAGTCTCAAGCGGCGGGGGCGGAACCCACAACGCCAACTGGCACCTGCATTGGTACGTCTATCCGGTCTATGCGCTGCTGGAGTTGTTCACGGACTCGCTTTGCATGACCGAGTCCAGCTTCGACATCGCCTACATCACCGAACTTGACCCCCTGTGGCTGGATGACGAACTGACGTTCCTGCTCAACCCCGAAGCGGTGCTGTTCGCCAACCCCGCAGCGCAAGCGGCCTGCGCCGCGGATTGCGTCGCCGCCTCGGCCCACTTGCCGCTGGATGCCCTCTTTTGGTGCGGCGGCTGCCAGGGGTCCATGTATCCGCTGGGCGGCAACGTCTCGGGTCATGTGGGATCGATCCAATCGGCGCTGATGGCGACCGAGCGCATGGCCTACAAGCTGGGCCGCGAGTTCGTGCTGCTGGGCGCGTCGGGGACCGAGTCGCTATGCCGCAAGGTGCCGCGCCCGGTTCTCAAGAAAACCGAGTGGCGCACCCAACAAACCAACCCCGTCGCCATGACGTCCGGCACGTTTGCTTGCAACCCTTTGGGCCGGTCCTCGGTCCCTTATGAAGCCGGTAAGGAGATTCCGCTCACCGGCGAGGACTTCGGCTTCCTGATCTGGAGGAAACGCAATTGCTGTGCCGGATGATTTTGCTCCTTCCTCTTCTGATGCTCTGCGTTCACGCCGTCCCTCAAAACGCCGGGGCCCAGGACATCGACAACGCCTGGATCGAACGCATGCTGGACAGCGCGGCGCGCGACGCCGACGCCCTGTTGCGCGAAGGTTGGGGAGATCGCGCCGCCACCGCATTGCCAGTAAGCCCCACGAAGCCCGCTCTGCTCACCTTCGTGTCGTTCTCGATGCCGGACGACAGTTTGAAGGCGATCCTGGATCAGACAGCCCGGGCGGGCGGCATCACCGTGCTGCGCGGTCTCGTCGACAACAGCTTCAAGGAAACGGCGCTTCGCATGGGCAAGCTCTCCCGCGAACACGGCCCCGGTCTCTCGGTCGATCCCCGCCTGTTCGCCGAACACGGCGTCACCACCGTCCCGGCTTTCGTCACCGTCGGTGAAACGGTTCCGGACAAGATCGCGGGCAACATGAGCCTCGCCGCCGCCCTGGAGACCATCGCGCGCGAGGGCGACAACCGCGACCTCGCGCAAACCCTGTTGGACACCTTGCGGAGAGCGCCATGAGATATGCCACCATCCTCGCCGCCCTTCTTTTTGCCTTCAGCGCCATCACGGACGCGAACGCCGATCCCTTGCCCGATCCGTCCGTGGTGCCCGGCTATCAGGGGGCAAGCCCACCGGAAACCGGCTACGCCCACGGTCAGATGTACGGCGACGCGGAGACACGCGCGCTCACCGGTACCGGCCCCGACGGCAAGGCCGCGCGCACCGTCACCGACGGCTTCATCGGTCGCCCCGACGTACCCATCGACGCGCGCGAGACCTGGGCCGGGAACGCCAAGACACCGGAAGAGACCCCCGGCGACTTCGTGTCGATCATGGAAGGGGCTTATAGCGATTGTACCGGCGGGACCGCCACGCCGGGTGCGGCCACGCAAGCCTACGCCTATACCTGCACGTCCCCGGCGAGCAAGAGCAAGTACGCCTGCCGCGAGGTGCTGGAGCCCGTGTGCACCAACGTGAGTTCGGCCTGCATGACGCTGGTCGCCACCCACACCGGCATCATGCCGTTCAGCTTCGACGGCTCACGCTACATGTACATCGGCAAGCGCGCCCGGGATTCCATCCCCGACCACGGCAACCCCACGCGCGAGCACAATTATGTCGCCGAACTGCAATTCGACGTCAGCCTCAAGGACGTCAACCGCTTCGTTCTGGAACGCCTGGAATACGAGGACTTCGTCGAAGTTACCTTCAACGGCGTGCCCGTGTTCACCGATCTCGACCGGCGGCAATACTCCAAGCCCCAAACCTGCGGCGGCTGCCACATCATCAACCGCCCCGTATCGCGGAACCTCAACTTCGACCTGCGCCCGTATTTGAAGGAAGGCCCCAACGTCTTCCGCGCGCGCCTCAACGCCGTGGCGCACGGCAACCTGTGGCTCAAGCTCGATACCGACAGCCGCTGCTGCAAGGCCTGGGACGACCGGTGGAAGGAGACCTGTCGATGAGACGCCTTACGTTTCTGGTAGCCTTGTTGTCTATACCGGCGGTTTCGGCCCAAGCCGCGCCCGCCGGTTGCGTTCCTGTTTCCACGCTGTGCACCGTGGGCGAGGCCGAACAGACCGTCCAAGGCTTCACCATCAGCCGCGAATGCTGGGAGAAACGCATCGTCTATTCCTGTCCCGACGCCAAACCGGGCGGCGCCTGTGCGCCCTTGTCGGACGATCCGAACTGCACGCAAACCGGCGTGGAATGTACGGGAAAGGATTCCGACGGCGTTTGTTTGCAAGAGACCGCCACGTTCCGCTGCGGGGAGGCCAAGAGCGGAAGCGGTATTTCCCTCGAAGGCATCGGAGCCGGAACACCGGAACGCGGGGACGCCATGCCGCTTCGTTGCGGCAGCGCGCTCTATTGCCCGGATGGACTTTGCGACGAACTGGGACAAACCGAACCATCCCAGGACTTCGGCAAGGCCGCATCGTGGATGGGCTTGCTCACCCAAATGGGCAAAGAGAAGGATGCGGACGCCGTCACCTTGTTTAGGGGCGAGGGCCAGTCGTGCGCGCGCTGGCCGCTTGGAAGCAAGAACTGCTGTTCGGAAGACGGCTGGCTGCTCGACTGGTTCGGTTGCTCGTCATCGGAAAAAATCCTCGGCGAGCGCCGCGCCGCCAAGCTGGCCCATCATGTCGGCGACTATTGCGCCAGCAAGGTGCCGATCCTGGGCTGCGTCACCCAAAAACAAAGCTACTGCACCTTCCGCTCGCTGTTCGCGCGCGTGCTCCAGGAACAGGCCCGCGCGCAATTGGGCATGGGCTGGGGCAGCGCCGAAGCGCCCGACTGCCGCCCCTTGTCCATCGAGGAAATCCAGCGGGTGGATTTCTCACGCATCGATCTCTCGGAGATTTACGGCGACATGTTGAACGCCGCCCATCCCCCCAGCGGAGCGAGCATGAACGAGAAGGTCAAGCAACGGATCGACAGTTACTACGGAGGGAACCCATGAAACGGGCTTTGACCGCCGTGCTTCTGCTGACCGCCTCCCCCAGCTTCGCGGCGGGGTTGACGAGTGAGGACTGCCGGTCGTTGGGCTGGCACTTCTATTGCGATCCGGCGAAGGCCGACGAAACCCAACCAAAGACACAGCCTCCGCCCAAAACAGCACCCACGCCAGAACCCGACCCCCGCGAAACCATCAAGGCGATCCGCGACAAGATCGATCTCCTCAAGGCCACGGCGATCCTCGATCCCACCGAAGACAACGTCGCCGCCTACATCCGCTTCCAGCGCGAACAGCTCGACCGCGCCTCGGTGTTTTCCGATCAATGGCGACGCACCGTGTGGCAGAACCCGGAACTGGACTACGACCTGGTCCGCCCCACCGGCGCGCTCGCCAAACGCGCCTGGTCGGACGCCCGCAAGCAAGATGCGGCCGAAGTTCTCGCCGCGTTGCCGGAACGCTACGGCGTCTTCTACTTCTTCAAAGGCGACTGCCCGCCATGCCGGGCCATGGAGACCGCGCTCAAGCCCTTCACCGAGACCCACGGCCTGCACACCCTGGCGGTGTCCCTGGACGGCAGCCCGTCGCCCGCCTTCCCGAACGCCGTCACGGATTCCGGTCAAGCCGCACGTCTCGGCGTCACCGGCGAACACCTACCCGCCCTGGCGCTGTTCGACACCGCCCACAACACCGTGATCCCCATCGGCTTCGGCGCGCTGGCGGCCGACGAGCTGGAGCGGCGTATCTACGTCTTGACCCAAGTGGAGGTCGGCCATGACTACTGATCCCAACACCCCGCCCACACAAACACCAACCCCGGACGAACTGGACCGCGACCCCACGGTGTCCTTCTGGCTCAAACGCAACTGGCGCATGGCGTGCGAACGCGATCCCTTCGACGCCACCCGCGACGCCGCCGTCCTGCACGAGTTCTGCCGGGTGAGACTGGAGCGGATTTTGGCGAAGGGGGTGGGTGATGAGTAGACGAACATGGGCTTTGCCCATACCCACCAAAGGCCTCGGGCCTTTGGAAACCATGACCCTAATTCTGTGCTTACTGGCAATGCCGGTGCAGGCAAGCGAGCAGCTCGGGTTGATCTTCGTCTATCGGAGCGACTGCGCGGCAAGCCGCGCGTTTTCCGCCTCGCTCAAGGCCGTCACCGATCACTACCACATGGCCGTCTTGCCCGTGTCCCTGGACGACCGGCGCTTCACCGAGTGGCCCGGAACCGTCCGCAACCATGGCCAAGCGCAAGCGCTCGGCATCGAGCGCGTCCCCTTCCTCGCGCTTTTCGACCAAACCACCGGCGCGTTAGCGCCCATCGCATCACGCTATCTGCCGCCCGCACACCTGGAGCAGCGCATAGCCCAAACCCTGGAGGTCCTCCATGAAAAGTAAATGGGATCAAAGGGGCCGAGCCCCTTTGCGGGTATGGGCAGCGCCCATATTAATTCTCACTCTGACAGCCCCTGCGCGCGCGGATGTGGCCGGGGCCATGACGGAGTTTTGGGACGGCATCGGGGTGTCCAACGCCACCGGTCCTTCGGCTTATATGGGCCAGACGGCGGGATACTACACCGGCGGCAATTTGTTCATGCGCACGCCGTCGCGCAACACCACGATCGCCACGGTCAACCTGCCGTCCTACCGGGCCGGGTGCGGCGGCATCGATCTGTTCGCGGGCGGGTTTTCGTTCATCAATTCCGACGAGTTGGTGGCCTTGATGAAATCCATCGGCAACAACGCCGTGGCCTATTCCTTCAAGCTGGCGCTGGAAACCATCTCGCCCATGATCGCCGAGCAGATTGGCACGTTGCAAGATTGGATCCAGCGCATCAACCAGTTCAACATGAACTCGTGCGAGGCGGCCAAGGGCGTCGTCGGCGGTTTGTGGCCGCGGAGTGAGACCGCCAGCCGGGTGATCTGCGAGGACCTGGGCAACTCCAGCGGCATCTTCACCGACCGGGCCGCGGCGCGCCATGGGTGCGGCTCGCAGGGGCGGCGGCAAAGCACGCTCGGCAACGCCTCCGGCGCCATGCGCGATCAATTGCCGCTCGACATCAACATCGCCTGGGAGGCGGCGAAGAAAAATCCGCTGTTCGCGGGCGACCGCGATCTTTCCGAACTGATCATGACCCTGGCCGGGACCGTGGTGGTGCGCGCGCCAGCCAACGACGACGATGCGCCCAAGTTCCAGTACTACGGACAAAAGGCCGGAGCCGATCAACTGCTTGCCGTCTTGTTGGGCGGTGGAACCGCCACCATCAACCGCTGCGTCGACGCGGACAAATGCCTCAGCGTCAATGCGTCGGCAAACCTCACCGTACCCGCCGCCGGGGCGTTCACCGAGCGGGTGCGGACCGTGCTGGAAAGCATTCAGGACAAGATCGATACGGACGGCGCCTTGACCGTGGACGAGCAGGCTTTGCTCAACGCCACCACCATCCCCGTCTACAAGATCGTCAACGTCATGAGCGCCTATCAGGGCGGACTTTCGTCGTTGTCGCTTCCTCAGTACGCGGACCTGATCGCGCTCGACATCCTCTATCGCTTCTCGGGCGATCTCCTGGACGAGGCGGAAAAGGGTGGCGCAGGCCTGGCGCTCGCCGACGATCAAATCCTGAAAGATTGGCGCGACGGCCTGCAAACGGCCAAGCGCACCCTGCGCGAAAAGATGGCCGGGGTTTCCGACAACTTCACCAAGGCGGTCAACATCGTGGACTCGGTGCGCGTGCTCGAACAGCACCTGATCGGCAACATGTCGGCGCACATGCGCGGCAACATCGGCTGGATCAACGGAAGCGAGTAAGCGGCGATGTATGAGGTCTTCACCCAAGGCGGCGGCGCCTATCTGGTCGACATCTTCAACGCCGTGGCGGCGCTGTCCGGCGGCAGCGCGTTCGCCAACCTGATCCGGGTGACGGTGGCGTTCTCGCTGTTATGGCTGATGTTTCAGACCGCATTCGGCGGATCGTGGATGGCCAACGTCAAATGGTACGCGGCGTTCCTCGCCATCTACCTGGCCCTGTTCACGCCCCGGGTGGACGTCCACGTGACCGATCGGCTCAATCCGGCCCTGCCCGCCGCGACCATCGCGAACGTACCCTACGGTCTCGCCGCTTTCGCCTCCATGACCAGCGACATCGGCGACGGCTTGACGCGGCTGAGCGAGGCCACCTTCAGCCTGCCCACCGATCTCCGCTATCAGGAAACCGGCATGCTGTTCGGCGCGCGGCTGATGAAGGAAGCCACCAAGTGGCAGATCACCAACAGCCGCTATGCGGGCAACATGACGCGCTTCGTCCAACAATGCGTCTTCTACGGCATCTTGTTGGGTCAGATCGATCTCGACACCTTGAAGACCTCGGACGATCTGTGGGCCGCCATCGAGGCTACGGCGGGCTCGCCGCTCCGGCACTTCGAATACCGAAGCGTGCTGGGTGTGGGCGGCGGAGAACAGCGCGACATCGTCTCTTGCGAAACCGGCATCGGGTTGTTGCGCAGCCAGTGGCCGCAGGAGCTGGACCGGGCCGGGTCTATCTTCGGCGCACGGCTGTTTCCGGGCGTGCCCGCCGCCACCGCGCGGGCGGAGTTGATGTCGCGCCTGCCCATCGCGCACGAATACCTGATCGGTGCGTCCAGGGACGCGGGCGCGATCATGCAACAACAAATGCTGATCAACGCTTTCGACGCGGCGGCCAAGGGCTGGGCGCAGGAACTGGGCAACGCGGCGGCGCTGGAAGGCTACATGCGGGCGCGCGCCGATCTGCAAACCGAAGCGGTCTACACCACCACCGGCCTGCAAGCGGAGAAGTGGGTGCCGATCCTGAAAATCGTGTTCGAGGCGCTGTACTACGGGGCGTTCCCCATCGCGCTCATCATGATGCTCACCCCCATCGGCCTCACGGTCCTGCGGGGCTACTTCTCGAGCTTCGTCTGGCTGCAAAGCTGGGGGCCGCTTTACGCCATCTTGCACCGGATCATGATGGGGGAAGTGGCCGAGAAGGCGACCTCGATCGTCGGGGCGACGCCGGGCGGTGGTGACGGCATCGCCATGGTCACGCAACTGGGCGTGCGCGTCATCGTCCAAGACACCTCGGCCATGGCGGGCTATCTCTCCATGTCGGTGCCGTTTCTGGCGCTCGGCTTGATGTTCGGGGCCAACCGTTTCGCGCACCTCGCCACCTCCATGCTCGCGCCGACCCAGCGCGCGGCGGGCACGGCGGCGGAAGAAGGCACGTCGGGCAACATCAACCTCGCCAACACCAGCCTGGACAACCACAGCTTCCACACCCTGCGCGGCAACAGCCAGCAAACCAACGCGCTGATCGACAGCGGCATGGTCAGCCGCCGCATGGACGACGGGGCCATGAACACCCGAACGCCAGGATTTGGGGGTGGGGGGGTTGGAAGCGTGGGAGGTGCGGGCGGGGGCTCCGAGAGCGTGTTCAAGGACCGGGCGTTCTCCGATCCCGGCTTCAACGTGGCGTGGGGATCGCGTGTCGCACAGGGCTTGCAGGAACGCATGAGTGACGCGCGTTCCCATGCCGTTAGCGAGGCGGAACGGGCGTCCGAGAGTATGGGGGCGTCCCTGGGGCAATCCATGGCGTTTTCCAATGCGCTGCAAAATTCGTCCGGGTTTACCCAAGGCCAAGGCTTGGAACACCGCTCCACGGTCGCGCAAGCCGCCTCCAGGATTCAGCAAGCCGCCGAGCGCCTGAGCGAGACCACCGGATGGAGCCAACAGCAATCCCTCAACGTGCTGGGCCGCGCCGCCGTCGACCTGGGCACGCCGCTCAAGGGCATCATCGGTTCCGGCGTCAACCTCACCGGCAGCGGCGAATGGCGTGCCGAAGGGGTGTCGCGGGAGAACTGGGACAAGGCCCAATCCGTCGCCGAGGAATACGGCGTGCGCGAGAGCTTCGACAAGCTCCACGCCGCGTCGCAAAACCTCAGTTTCAGCGAGGGGCAATCGCGGCTGAACGACCTGCGCGACGCCATGACCGCCAGCCGCAGCGAGGCCCAGTCTTCCGAGCGCAGCGCCAGCGAAAGCCTGAGCAACATGCAGACTTACGAGCAGGCGCTCACCGCGTACCGCGAAGACAGCGGCAGCTTCAACGCCAACCTCAACCAGACCGCGCTGGAAATCGGCGCGGAGCGCCATGGCGGCAACATGGCCGAGGCCTACCGCGCCGCCAAAGCCGATCCGCGTCTGGCCCAGGAGTGGGGGAACGAGGCCATCGATCGCTACCTCGACCGCCTGCCCGTCTCCGACGCCACGCCGGAGCACCTGCAACAAGGCCTCTACGGAAACGGACGGGCGGCGGCGCAAGGCCGTTTCGATAATGATGCAAAAACCCTGCGTGACCAAACGCCGTCGGACGCCATCGACGCCAAACGGACCGAAGTGCAATCGGGCGCGGAACGCCTCGGCGGGCAGATGGGCAACGGCGCGGCGACGCTGGGGGGAGAAGTGGACAAGGCCCGCCGCACCACGGGCGAAAAAGCGGAAGACCGAGCGACTCAATCCCTTCCGGAAGGTGCGCTCAAGGGCGTTATCGAAACGCCTGGGGATGCCTTGGATGAAGCCCACAAATGGTTCGGCGGGGACGCACCGGATAAGCCCGACGGAAACCACCCCACGGGCCGGAGGCGGCGTTAATGACGATCTTCATCGGCACGGATGCGAACCGTAATTTCTTCTTCCAGGACCGGAATGGGACCGACCATCCTGTGACCCCACCAAATAGCAATGCCGACAGTGATCGGCACCGCAATGAACATCAATGGGCCGATCAGATGCGGCAGGATGAATATCTCCGCCACCACCACAAAAAAGGTGAAGATGGCGAGGCGATTCATTTTTTTACGAACGGTTTCCAGGGGCATGGTTCCAATCCTTTCTCTCCAAACCGACTTTCACCCCTCCCCTTTCCCGCCTCTCACTCTTCACCCGACCTGTGCGGGCTGCGCCTGTGAGGAACAGCTCCTTCATCCGCGGCGGTCAGACGACCCTGCACGAATACCGCATGACCATGCAGGTGGGCAAAACGCTCGCCTGGATCGTCTCCGGGGTCGCGGCCTTGGTCATGGGCGTGAAGCTGGCGATCAATCTATCCTTGCACGAAGTTTACCAGTGGTACGTCTGGCATTGGGCACAATTTTTGTATTTGGCGTCGTTCAAGTACACCCAGGAAATCACCATCTACGATTACGCCTGGCAGCCCTACGTCACCTACACCGGAGCCATCGTCGAACACCCCGGCATGACGGCCACCAAGGACAAGGTGGAGAGCCTGATGTTTTCAGGCGCGGGGTTGGGCCTGGTAATCGGCGTCATCGTGGCGTTGGTTCTGGCCGCACTGTTTTTGTGGCGCGGACACCATCTCAAAAAAGCCAAGCACCTGCGCGGCTCCCAATTGCTGGACGCGCCCGAGCTTGTCCGCCTCGTCCAGGATTTCAACAATTCCAAGCGCCGGAACAAAGATAAGGAAAAGCCCTACGCCGTCGCCGGCATCCCCTACCCCGTGGGCGCACCCGCCACCCACACCCTGATCTGCGGCACCACGGGCGCGGGCAAGACCACCGTCATCGCCGAGTTGATCGAACAGATCCGCCGGAACGGCGACCGGGCTATCGTCTATGACAAGACCGGCGGCTTCGTGCGCGCCTTCTTCGATCCCGCCCGTGACGTGCTGTGCAATCCGTTCGACGCCCGCGCGCCCCACTGGAGCGTATTTTCCGAAGGGCGCAAGGCGAGCGACTTCGAGATGATGGCCAAAGCCTTGATCCCCGAACAAAAGGGCATGGTCGATCCGTTCTGGGTGCTGGCCGCGCGCATCCTGTTTTCCAAGATCGCCGAGGGCCTGCGCCGCGAGGGCCGACCAAGCAACGCGCGCCTGGTCTCGCAGCTCTTGAAGATTGATCTCACCGACATGGCGGCGCTGCTCAAAAACACCGCCGCCCAGGCCATTATCGACGAAAAAAGCCCCAAGACGGCGCTCTCGGTGCGTGCGGTGATGACCGCCTACTTGGCCTGCCTGGAACACCTGCCGGATGATCGGGACGCCCAACCCTTCTCCATCCGCGAGTGGATCGAGGACGACGTGCGCGACGGATTCATGTTCCTGACGTCCCGCGGCGACATGCACGAAAGCGTCAAAGGTTTGATCACCTGTTGGCTTGAGATCGCCGTCAACACGCTCTTGTCCCTGGAGCAAAGCCGGGAGCGCAAGGTCTGGATCATCCTCGACGAGGTGCCGTCTCTTTACAATATCCCGAGCCTACACCCCGGCATGGCCGAAAGCCGCCAGTTCGGCGGCTGTTTCGTGCTCGGTCTGCAAGTCTGGTCGGCCATGCGCGACATCTACGGCACCAACGGCGCGGAAACCCTTTCGGGTCTGGCGCGCACCCGGGTGGTGCTGTCCACCCCTGACAAGGCCACCGCCGACTGGTGTTCCCAGGCGCTCGGCAACGCCGAGGCCACCGAGTTGCACGAAACCTTGTCCTACGGCGCGCACGAGATGCGCGACGGCGTGTCCCTGGCCGCGCGCAATGAACTGCGCCCCATCGTGCTGCCCACCGAGATCATGGGGCTTCCCGATCTCACCGGATATCTGCGCCTGCCCCAAGGGTTCCCGGTGACGCGCTTCTCCGTCAAGACCAAGGCGCGCCAGGAGACCGCCCGCGCCTTCGTCGAACGCCCCGAGACGCCTCCGCCCGCCATGGAGCCGGAGCAACGCCTGCAAGCGGAACTGCACCGCGCGGCTACCGACAGCGCAGCAAAGTCCCGCAAGCCGAAGCCCAAACCGGAGCCAAAGCCCGCCCCGGAACCAAAAAGAGAGACACCACCGCCCCCCGCGCCTGAAGACGCCACCACCGATGATGACGGGGAGCTGATCTTCTGATGCTCTCGCTTTACGCCATCACCACGCCGCAGGGCATGTCCACCTACTACGATTCCGACGGCTATTACGCCAAAGGCGATCCGGACGCCCAGTCGGCCAGCCAATGGCACGGCAAGGGTGCGGCGGCGGCGAACCTCGAAGACTTCGTCACGCCGGAGGCCTTCCAACATGTTCTAGACGGCAACACACCCGACGGCCGCCGCCTCGGGCGCATGGTCGAAGGCGAATGGAAACACCGCGCCGGGGTGGACCTGACCTTCTCCGCACCCAAGAGCGTCTCGGTCATGGCCTTCGTCGCCGGGGACGAGCGTCTGATCGAGGCGCACGAGCGGGCCGTGCGCGCCGTGCTCGATCACGTCGAGGGCAGCATCCTCGAAACCCGCATCTGGGATGCCGCCTCGCGCACCCAGGTGCGCACCCGCGACCTCGATATGATCGCCGCCCTGTTTCGCCACGAGGTCAACCGCAACCAGGATCCGCACCTGCACACCCATGCGGTGATCGCCAACATGACGCGGACCTCGCCGGACGGTGGCGGCGACGGCAGCGTGCCGGGCGGCGGCAAATGGCGTTCCATCGAAGGGGCGAGCCTGTTTCATCACAAGATGGAACTCGGCGCCATGTACCGCGCCGAGCTGGCCATGAACGTCCGTGAACTGGGCTACGAGGTCGAACGCACCCACATGGACGGGCGCTTCGATCTCAAGGGTGTGCCCAAATCCGTCCTCGATTCCTTTTCCACCCGGTCGCGCGACATCCGCGCGGCGCTCGAAGGCTATGAACATCAAAACGCCAAGACCGCCGCCGTCGCCACCTTGATGACCCGCGACCACAAGACGACCGTCGACCGCGCCGTGCTGCACCAGGGGTGGCGCGAACGGGGCGAGAAACTCGGCCTCGACAAACGCATTCCCTCCATGGAGCCGGTGAGCGCCGACAAGGGAGAGGAACTGCGCCTTGCCCAGGAAGCCGTCGATTATGGGATCCGCCATCTGTCGGAACGCGCCAGCACCTTCAGCTTGTCGGACCTGCGCACCACCGCCAACGGCTACGGCGTCGGTCAGTTCCGCCCCCGCACCCTGGACGCCGCGATCACCGCCGATGCGCGACTGATTCCGTCGCGCCACCCCGGCCATGCGGGCCTGGAGTTCGTCACCACGATTGAGGCCATCGCAACCGAACGGGAAACCATCGCCGCCATGCAAGCGGCCAAGAACACCGTGCGCCCCTTCATGAGTTTCCCCGAGATCAACCGGGGTCTGGAAGGGACCATCCTGAACGATGGCCAGAAGAACGCCGTGCGCGCGCTCTTGTCCGGCACGGATCGGATTGTCGGCATTCAGGGTTACGCGGGCGTGGGCAAGACCACCTTGCTCAACGCCGCCCGCGAACTGGCCGAAACCAAGGGCTACGAAGTGATGGGTCTCGCCCCTTCGGCCAGCGCCGCCAAGACCTTGGCGCAGGAAGCGGGCATCGCCTCGCAAACCTTGCAGAAGTTTTTGGGCCGCTTCGACGGCTACGCCCACGGGCGCGGCACCGAGGAAGGATTGGAGCGCGTCCGGGAGGAATATCGCAACAAGCTGATTGTGGTGGACGAAAGCTCGCTCGCCGGCACCCGGCAAATGCGCGACCTGTTCCGCATCGTGGGCGCGCTCCGTCCCGCCCGGCTGGTGCTGGTGGGCGACGCCAAGCAGCTCGACGCCGTGGACGCGGGCAAGCCCTTCGCCCAGCTTCAGGCCCATGGGATGAAGACCGTCAAGGTGGACGAGATCGTCCGCCAGAAGAACCCGGAGCTCAAAACCGCCGTTCACGCCGCCATCGCGGGCGAGGTGCGCAAAGCCTTTGCCAAGATCGGCGACAACATCGTCGAGGCCGAAAAGCCCGAAAAATCAGAACCCGGCGCCTGGGACCGAGCCTTGGCCAAAGCCGCCTTCGAGGCCTGGAACGCTCTCCCCGAAGACAAGCGCGACGCCACCGGCATCGCCGCGCCCACCCACGCCATCCGCCAGGAGATCAACGCTCTGGTGCGCGCGCAATTGGCCCAAGAGGGCCGCCTCAGCGGCCCCGAGATCGCCATCGACGCGCTGAAGTCGGCGGGTTACACCGCCGCCGAAAAGGGCCGCGCCAAGAACTACTTCCCGGGTGACCGGGTGATCTTCAACCGTGATATGAGCGCCAACGCAGGTGAGATCAAACAAGGCGCAGTCCTCGACGTCGCCGGGCGCAATGAAGACACCAACACCGTCGCGCTCACCCGCGAGAACGGCGCGCCGGTTTTCCTGTCCCTGAACCAACAGCGCGCGGCCCAAGCCGTCGACGTGCTGCGCTCCGGTCCTTTGTCCTTACAACAAGGCGACCGCATCCGCTTCACCCGCAACGACGAAGGTCTCGGACTGATCAACTCCGCCACAGCCGACGTGGAAAGCATCGACAAACAGGGCCGGGTGACCTTGGTCAAGGAAGACGGCGACCGCCTGACCCTGGAGCGCGACGCCCCGGCGCTGCGCTTCATCGATCATGCCTGGGCCTCCACCGTGCACACCTTCCAGGGCCGCACGGTGGATGGGATCGTCGGCGTAATGCAATCCGCCCATCCCCACCTCACCCACCAGAAGGCCTTCTACGTGGAAATCTCGCGGGCACGCCATGACGCCATTCTGGTCACCGACGACCGCCAACGCCTCGCCGAGACCCTGGCCGAGAAAACCGGCGAGCGCATCGCCGCGCTGGAGGCCGCGCCGGATCATGCACCAAATATTGCACCAAGCCTTGACCGGGACTCCGTCACACCCGAACCGGTTCATGAACAGGGCAAGGGTATGGATGAGGAGTTGAGCCGATGAGCGGCGCGTCGAAGGTCATAAGCCTCCGCGCCACGGCGGAGGACATCACCTTGTTTGGGCAGGCCGCCGAGGGCCAGGGCGTCACCGCCAGCGCCTGGATGCGCGCCACCTTGCGCGAAGCCGCCCTCGCCGAAGTCTACAGCAAGGGCAGCGCCTTCCCCGCGACGCCCGGCGAAACCGCCCTGCTGCGCGCCGTCCTGGTGGTCCTGCAAATGGTCGGGCGCGACGTCGCCGAAGACGACAAGCGGCGTTTCGCCGACAAGGCCGCACGCCAGATCGAGAAAATCAAAGCCGGAGAATAGCCCATGCATATCCCGAACATAGTCGCCGCCTAGGCGACGCCTAGTCCCTAGCGACCCGATAGGTAGCCGCCAAGTCGCGCAAAGTTAGCCCATAGGTAGTCGAGAGGTAGCCCCGCACTTGTCCCTATCCAGTCCCTTCATTGTCCATAGCTTAAATCTAGGAGGTCCATATGCCCGTCATCGCATTCGCCAATTCCAAGGGCGGCGTCGGTAAATCCACCACCGCGCTCGCCCTGGCCCAGGTCTTCGCCAAAGGGAGTTCCGGCGTCACCCTGATCGACGCCGACCCCAATCAACCGCTCGCCCGTTGGGCGGCGCAAGACCCGGACCGCATCCCCGCCAACCTCGCCGTCTTGCCGGACATCACCGAGGAAACCATCGTGGACGCCATCGATACGGCCGCCGCCCGCGATCCGTTCGTTTTGGTGGACTTGGAAGGCTCGGCCAACGTCGCCGTATCCTACGCCATCGGACGCGCCGATCTGGTGATCGTGCCCATGCGTGGCAGTCAATTGGACGCCGACCAGGCCGCCCGCGTCATCAAGCTGGTCGAGCGCGAAGCCAAGGCCTACCGCCGCACTATTCCCTATGTGGTGGTCTATACCTGCACCTCGCCCGCGCTGCGCAGCCGGGATTTTCGGCACATCGACCGGATTTTGGCGGAAAACGGCATCCCCGTGCTGGCCGTCGAAATGGTGGAACGGGCGGCCTTCCGCGCCATCATCCAACTCGGCGGCACCCTTTACGATCTCAAGGACACGGAGGTCCACAATCCCCGCGCCGCCATCGAAAACGCCGAGGCCCTGGCCAAGGCCGTGGTCGCCTTCATCCATGAGCGCACGCCAACCGAGGATGGGGGGCTGTCATGAGTGAAGAACGCAAACGCGGCGGTCTCGATATCGCCGACGACCAAGGTGCCCAAGGCGGCGATACGCCGGACTTCAGCGCCTTCAAACCGCGCGCCCAGGCGCACCCGGACTCGGTCGAGCCCGCCCGGCGCTCGGCTGATATCAGCGGCTTCACCACCCGCCACGCCGCACCGCCGCCGTCGACGCCTCAACCCGTCCCACAGCCCGCAACGCCCCCCGTAGCCCCCCAAGCCCGGATCGACGGACGGCGCTTGCGCGCCACCAACCGCACCACGCAGCTCAACATCGCCGTCCACCCGGACACCAAGGACCGCTTCTGGACCCTGGCCCATGCGGCCGGTGCCCAAACCGGCGAGGATTTCCTGAAGCGGCTCCTGGATGGGTTCATGAGAACAGGAAAGGAATGATCCGTGTTTAATGCCATACTTGATGCTCTACTTGATGCCTTGCCTATTGATACAAAATTTTGTATAGTTCTGTCATGACTGGCCTCAAACCCGTTCTGTTCCGGGGCAGCGCCCTTGACGATCTGCGCGCCTTCCCGGTTGCAGCGCGGCGCGAGGCCGGCCACCAGATCGATTTGGTGCAGCGTGGCCGCGATCCCGCTGACTGGAAACCGATGAAAGGGATCGGACGGGGGGTGCGGGAGATCCGTATCCGCGATGCGAGCGGCGCGTTCCGGGTCATCTACGTGGCGAAGTTCGCGGACGCCGTTTACATTCTGCATTGCTTCCAGAAGAAGACGCAGAAGACCAGTAAAGCGGATATCGACTTGGCGGCGAAGCGATACCGGGAACTCGAACAAGGGAACCTTGGAAAATGAGCGACGAGAAATTCGAAAGCATCTGGGACGCCATCGAGGACACCCCCGCCGCGGCGAAGAACATGAAGCTGCGCTCTGGGTTGATGATGGCGATCAAGGACCAGGTCGAACGCCAGGGCTGGACCCAGGCGGAGGCCGCCCATCACCTCGGCGTAACCCAGCCCCGCGTATCGGATCTGATGCGCGGCAAGATCGACCTGTTCGGCCTCGACACCCTGGTCAACATGGCCGTGGCTGCGGGGTTGAATGTGGAAATGCACATCGCCGATGCTGCTTGATGGCGACATCTCCACCACGCAAAACGTTAAATTAGCTTTCGCCCCTTCTCTCCAAGAGTGATTCAATTCGCTCTGGAAGTTCCTCAAAGCGTCCAACTAACTTGCCATTAAACGGCTCATAGTCGCGGAAGGTATTTGCCATCGCCTTATCACATCTGAACAAATCGCAATCGTAGGCGTAGCACATCTGAGACAAGTCCATCATGTCTGACCGTTTGAATTTATGACCAGATTTCAGGACCTGCATTAGGTAATGCCGGAAATGTCCCGCGCGCCCCTTACCTAATATAGCCTCCAACTTCTCGCCAAATGTGTCCGGTTCCGGAAGGGACAGCCGTTTCGTCAGCTTTCTCGCTTCCGATTTTCCCATACCATTCTCAATCAGAATGGTACGGTCTCTCCGCATCTTTTCATTCTGTTCTTGAAGGCTGTTAACCGCATTTTGAAGCGTTATTACAGCTTGCTCTATCTCGTCGGTAGCTCCCCCAAACCACTTATCAATAAGGTTTGGCTGATCGGCATAGTCATATACGATGCGACTGAACTCTGCCGGGTCTGAGAGCCAGTCATTTATCCGTGCCTCAAATTCTCGGTCACCACACTCCCCTTTCATGAACCGTTCTAATATCCGGCTCTCAACAAGTTCGTCGGAGACCGGAAAATCCCCCCAGTCGGATCGTTTACGTCCCCATGTGGGATTAATCTTGCGGATTAATTCCACCATCCCATTCCTACGGCCAAGCTCACGTCTCTGCTTTCGGTTCACCCCCTCCACCTTCGCCAACTCTTCCTGTAGAATCTTGTGCATTCCCTGCCGAAATTTGGTGGCAGTTACTGCCTTTTCCTTAGCAGAAAACATCCACATCCCCCCATTGGGGAATGACGCTCCCTTTGAAATATCAGAGGGATATGGGAACGCATTCGGCCCACATATATCCTTGATAAGTTGCCCGCGCCTCACGCGCTCGGGCCGGTTGGTAACATCCGGTTTTGTGATGAATTCCATAACCGTTGCGAATGAAAAGCCTATCACGATCTCGCCGCGATCACAGTGGCTCAACAGTTCCGCCAAGACACAATGCTTCGGGCCGTCATCTGGCTCGTTGAACAGGTTAATGTAGTCCTGGGTGTCTAAATATAAGATCGGTATCATGCCACAACATACAATATTTGATCATCTCTGGGGAGGCCGTCAGCAGTGATTGGTGGTATCCGATCTGATGCGCGGCAAGATCGACCTGTTCGGCCTCGACACCCTGGTCAACATGGCCGTGGCTGCGGGGTTGAATGTGGAAATGCACATCGCCGACGCCGCTTGACGGGAGCGCGGATCGCATTTCCCATGTAGGCGTTTGTCATACGCCAACGCCAACCACCTGAACCACAAGACCTTTTCCCGTTGACGTTCGTATGACGGCGCGCGTTCCACTGTAAACACGCTGTATCCCGCGCAAACCTTAGGTTTCCGCCGCCGCTACACCGGTAGCGACAGGTGTGGAAGAATTGCCGTCGTAAGACGTCCATCCATAGCGGGGAGGCGAAGCCTACGGAGCTATCGGCTATTCACAGGGGTCCAATCGTGTTCGGTCCCCTATCGGGGGACTGGCAGGGGGAAAGAATTGCGGGAGCTTTTCGCGCCAGCGATCGTCACCCGCATGGGCGGAGACGCGGTACGCGGCTCCGTTCCGAACGACGCAGGAGCGAGGAATAGAGCGCGGTCCGCTCGCAGAGCGGAGGTGCCCAAACTTTGAAACACGACAACCGGTCCGGGATCGAAAAACGAAGCTCCCACATAAAACGGCCTAACAAACGCAACCGGCACCCAAGGTCTCGATGGACTTTGTCGGCGCGATGCCCAAAAGCGGGGGCCGCCGTCAGGCGGCCCCCGCTCTCACTCGGTGTCCGAGCAAAAAGAAAGCCCCGCCGGATGGCTCCGGCGGGGCGTGCGTCTCAGTATCCCAGGGCGCTGATGAGCTCTTCGAGTTCCGGGTCTAGGTCCGGTTCTTCTTCATCGGCGTCGAAATCGTCGGCCCAGGAGCCGAACAGGCGCTCGATCTCTTCCCAGCGGTCTTCCTCGGCACGGGCGCGGATGATGTGTTGTTCTTCGGTCATAATGTCCTCCATCGGGTTCAAGTCATCGAAAACGCCGATCGGTGGGGGTGCGGCGGGACCGCGGTCAGGGACCTTCGGGCCGCGCCAGCGGGGCGTGGGGGAGCCGAAATACGCAATGGAGCGCTAGCGCAATGGAGTATTTTGGGGGAACCGCGCATCCTTGACGGCGGTTTTGCCGCGCCCCAAGCTGGAACGACCAGAGAGGATGCCCCCTCAACAAATAACGTCAAAGCCGCTCGCGGCTTTGTCCGCTTACGGACCCTCGACAGGCGAACAAGAAAAAGGCCCCGCCGGAAAGCTCCGACGGGGCCGCAAGTTGGCGAGGGACGATCAGCTATACTTCTTGGCCGGGATGCCGAGGTTGCGGGCCTTGTCGACCAGGTTTTCGGTGATGCCGGTGCCGGGAAAGGCCAGAACGCCGATGGGCAGGAGGTCGAGCATCTGGTCGTTGCGCACGAACCCGGCGCGGGACTTGCCGTAACGCTTCCAGTCGGGCTTGAACACCACCTGGGCGACCTTGCGTGCCTCGGCCCATTTGGCGGCGATCAGATCGACGCCCTTTGGTGCGCCGCCGTGAACCAGCACCATGTCGGCATGCTTGGCCCGAGCTTTGTCCAGGGCGTTCCAGATCAGGGTGTGGTCGGTGAAGTCCATGCCGCCGCTGACCACCACCTTCGGGCCTTCGGGAGCCAGGGACTGGGTCTTGCGACGCTCCGTTGCGGCCAGGAACTCGCGGCTGTCGATGACGGCGGCGGTGAGACCGGAACGGCTGACCTTCGAGCCATGGCCGGGCATCCAGGGATGGCCGGTGGCGGCGGCGAACAGCTCGGCGGCGTGATTGCGCAAGGCCTCGAAGGTATCGCGGGCGTCGGAGGTGGACCGGGCGCGGAGTTCCAGCTTCTCCAGTTCCACCGATTTGACCTCGGTACCGTCTTGTTCGCGCATAGAGCGGCGGATCTCGAAGCCCAGTTGGTCGAAGCCCTTGTCCAGGCGCTCCAGCTTGCGCTGGAAGACGTTGACTGTGTTCCACAGCACATCCATGGTCTCCCCTTCCAGGCAGGTATCGGTGAACAGGGCGCTCAAGGTCTCGAACACCGCTTCCAGGGCGGAATATCCGTCGTCCAGTTCGGGCAAGGGGCGGGGATCTTCTTCGTCCGCCGGGGGCATGGCCCCGAACAGCTCCATGCGGTTCATGATGTCGGCAGTGGCGCTCTGGCCGGTGAGATCGTCGAAAACGTCGGGTGTTTCGGAATACATCGTTCAACTCCTTTATCTGGCGAGCGGGCGATCCCGCTCATGGGGCTGACTTGGCGGATCGGTTCGGGACGCAAATCACCTGAAAGGCCGCAACGCAGTGGAGGACGGCGCAGGGCGGCCTTTTTTGCCTCGCGAGGAATGGGCGGTCACGCCCAGGGGAAAAAAGCCGCCGGAGCCGTTGAGTTCGCGTCCCCCGATCCGCGACAGCCCACCTCATGAGCGATATCGGACCGCTTGGCGTGGAAAGGCCGAACGAAGTTCGAATGCGCCCTGAGCGTTCGTTCCGCCGGCAAGCCCCTCCGCCAATGAACCGGGAGGCCTTCGGGAACGGACCGCCGGTTGGCGAGCCCCCACCCCTTAGCCGTGGATCGCGAACTTCGCCGCCGACGGTATCGACCGCTCAAGCGCCACGAGAACCCTGCCGGAATGAGAAGACTATCGGTGCCGGAACCGTCACCTGTCCACGCGTGCGCCGGACAAGGATCGACCATGCCGGGATCGCCACGCCATCGCCGCAAGACCGGACCGAAACTCGGGATGGGGTAGCGACGACCTCGCCGCCCCCTCGTCACCACCTCGTGCGCACCTGCACGATGACTAGGCGGGACCTAGGCCCGCCCTAGCCGTTTCCTCGCCCAGACCTGGGTACTCGGCTTGCAGCCGGTCACGCTCTTCGCACAGGCCCAAGCGATGACGCAGATGGTTTTGCAGCGCGCCGCGCAAGGCTTCACGGATGGGCTTGTGTTCGGCCAAGGCGGGGCATGCCTCGCGGATGGACCGACACAGATTGAGAATGTCCTTGCGGACGGTCGTCAGTTCCCCGGCGATGTCTTCAAGGCGCAAGCGGGCAGATTCACGGGCTTGCCATGCGCGGGCGTCCTCAGCAGCCCGTTCGGCCAGTCGATCCGCTTCACGAGCCGCACCGATGAAGTCGCCGTCCCAGACCTCGGTCAGGTCGAGCACGAACCCTTCGCTTAAAGATTCGCCGTATCCGGCGACAAAGCGTTCACGTCCCTTCCGCCCGGCGGGCAAGCGGAACACCGCACCGCGAAAGGTCTCGTCCTGAAGCTCATCCGCGTACCACCCGGTATAACGCAGACGGAGAACATCGTCTGCCCAGGCTTCGAAGCGCAGACCGGCGTCCGTAGCGCTGCCGAAAAACCGCCGCGCCGCGTAGGCGCGGTCGTTTGCATCCACCGGCCAATGGCGAAACGCCAAGGGGCGAAAGCCCTGGCGGTAGGTTTCAAGAATGCCGCCGTAGTGCGGATACCGTTTGACCTGAGCTTTCAACGTTTCCAGCCGCTTTTGCGGCGATGCGCCCAACAGGGCGATGAGTTCGCTGTCCATGATCTTTCCCTCCAAAACGGAAAACGGCGGAGACCGTCAAGTCTCCGCCGTGGTTTCGTGTTGCTGTTCGTTTGACCACTCAGAACGGGATTTCGTCGTCCAGATCAGCGGGAGGAGCGTCGTGGCCACTGGCCGGAGGCATGTCATCCTCACCCCGGTCGTCCAGCTTTTCCAGGAACTGGATTTGGCAGCCGGGGGTCACGAGGATTTCGGTGGTGTAGCGCTCGACGTTGTTCTGGTCCGTCCACTTGCGGGTACGCAGCATGCCCTGCACCGCCGTCAGGCGGCCCTTGCGGGCGTGCTTTTCGAGAACCGACACCAAGCCCTGCTGGAAGGTCACCACCCGGTGCCATTCCGTGCGCTTGACCCACTCACCGGTGTTACGGTCCTTGTAGCTGTGATCGGTGGCGATGGAGAGCGTGGCGACCTGCTGGTTGTTCTGCATGGTGCGGATGTCGGCGTCCGCGCCCAGGTGGCCCACGATGGTGACGCTGTTGATGCTGTACATGATCTTAACTCCTCTTTAGGGTGAAACTTCACCCTTCTCCTTCCCACCTTTCACTCTGTATGATTGCAGCAAGGAACGGCCTTGCCATTGAGGCGCGGTCGTCCCGTTGGGAAAGATCGAGGCATGCTCCAGTTTCACGTCACCGCAAAACTCGCCAAAGCCCTGAAGGTCAGGCCGGAAGAACCGCCCGTCCCCGATGGGAACGACTGGCTGGAGGGCTGGTATGTCCGGGATATCCCTCTGGACCTGCCGCTGGACGCGCTGTTGTTCACCAACGCGGAGACGTTTTATTCCCTGATCCATCCCTTCGACCGCCGCGAGCCCATCGACGAAATCGTCGGCGTGTTCCAACACCGGCTCGAACACATCACGGGGAGGGATTTCACGTCCAATCCCGGCGCGTTCCGGGTTTGCAAGACGGCATCGCGCCGCGTACTCGGCTGCATGAACGAACTGACGATGATGATCGAATACGAAGTCGAACGCCACCTTCAGGGAGACGGCGTCCGTTTCGAAGTCATCGAGCAAAGGCTGAATGCCGGCGTGATTGGCGGGACGTTTCCCGAAAACGAATTCCGGCAGCGGCTAGAGGCCGCTGGCAAGCGACTGTTCAAACCAACAAAGACTCCGCATTTGCGGTTGGTTCACTAGTCTTCGCTGTTACCCCACGGTTGCTCACCACTGGACAACCTCGACACAAAGCGGACTTTCGTGATGATGCCGCGCTTGTCAGCTTCGAGCCCAAACTCGACCTTGAATAAATAGCCTTTCGGAAAGGTTTTCCCTTGAAGAAACGGTAAGGCCATCGATGGTACTAGACGAACTTTTCCGCAAGCTTCCGTCTTCCAGTTGGGTCCGTATGCTCTAACTTGTCGTCCTTGGGATAGTAAAACCCTGACACACTCAAGTCGCCCTCTCCAACACTGACCCGTAATGAATACTCGAAGCCATCACCCCAAGGATCACGGATGTGCGCTTGGCATGTTTCCCCCCGCAATTCGAAAGCAACTTCATGAGCCTCATCTGTCACGCTATCAAGAGGTGCAGCGACATCCAGCGCCGCCTTCATGAGTGTCCGACCGATTGAACTGCGCTTGCGCTCTGAAAGCATCTCTAAAGACACTTCCTTGATCGGACCGAACATTCCACTTTCGTTTAGCGTTTCGAGAATTTTTCTCATGTGCCGTCCCGTGTAGTCGTTCACCAACAATGACGACCGCGCACCATGTGGCCTACCGAGAATCAGATCCCGAATGTTCCACCACGTTTCGGCCACCGTTGCCTCTCGAGCATGTTCGACAGTTTCCTGAACAAACCAAGCCAGAGCGTCACGGCTTCGAATAGTTCCGTCAGCTTCTAATTCGATCTCCAAAGCTTCGATCAGCACAGGAAATGCGTTGTCAGCATAGAGAGGTCCGTTAAGACGTTCAGCAGACAATCTCGGTACGCCATTCACCGCTTCGACTAGCTTGTCAGCATCTGCTTCACGGTATGGACAGGTCAGCATTCCCCGCACAAACTGCCGCGTGTGATCGCACTCCCTATAAATCGGTAGTTCGGAGTGAGTAGACGCGTGCCAGTGACCATGAGGACGCTCCGGCGGTGCCTTTAGGATCGGGTGCCAGTCGGGCAAGCCTTCGACGGCATTACCCAATCGATTTTGGACCTCACCAAACAGTTTTAGCCCTGCTGCTGAGTCTGACAAATTATTGGTGAAGTAACTCGCCACCTGACTGTTCAAACGGGTGGCGGCTTGATTAGCGCGAAATTCCATGTGCACACCTTACGAAATGCTTTGTCTTTACGTAAGTTATATAACTTACGTAAATCTGTCAAGTTGCGTTTTTTGATGCAAGAATTCTCCTGCGACGCAACAGCAGGCGCAATTGTTGGCATCGTTGCGGGCTAATCGGTTGAAATGAGATCGCTGTTTAGCAACCAAGGTCAGAAAAGTCCGCACAGCACCCGTTTGTTAGAGACGGGTTGAACGGCTGCTTGCAGCGCTTAGAGCCAGAGGCACGTCTATAATAGGACTTTTCCTTCCGCAAGAAATCACCGCCCTCCAATCGTCATTAAAATCCCCCAGCCTGGGAAACACGATCCGCACCACCACGCCCTGCGCGATGGCGCGGGTGCGGAGTTTGGCGGCGGCGTTCCGGCCCGCCGAACCGTTATCAGCGGCGATGATGAGGCGGCGCACGCCGTGCGGGATGATGAAGGCCGCCATGTGGGCGGCGCTCATGGCGGCGGCCAGATCGCATCCGGCGGCGCGTTCGGGATCAAGCAGCGCGAACGACAGGGTGGACTCCAAGCCCTCGCCGACGATCAGGTGGCCGCTGCCGGAGGACTGGCTCCGACCGCCCAGGCGCACAGCATGGCCGTTCAACCGCCCCAACGCACGGCGCTCGATCAGACCCGCCTCGGCGTCGAGGAAGAAGCGCGTAACGCCGGTGAGGTTGCCCGCGTTGTCGCGCGACGCCGCCAACAACGCCGGGCAATAGTTGTATTCATCAAACCAAGCGCTGGGATGAAACCGTAAGGAGGCACCCCAATCACCCAGAACGAGTCCGCGCGATTTCAGATAGGCTTCGCCCAAGGTGCCCACCACCGGCCGCGCTTCGGCGAACAGACGCCGGGCGATTTCCGTGCGATCAGTGGGATAGGCCTTGCCACCCTGTGAAGCTACATGATGCGCGGCGGGCTGCCCCAGGAACCGCTCAGCCTCGGCCATAGCGGAGGCAAGATCGGGCAAGTCTTGTGACAGTTGGATCAGGTCCAAAAGATCGCCATATTCCGCCGATGCGGCATCCTGCCAATGCCCGGCGGCGCCGGGGCCGGATTCTGGCCCGCTGAGCCGGACGAACATCGACCGACCGGGCGTGTTGCGAACATCGCCCACTGTCCAGTAGCGACCCTGGCGACGACCGTTGGACAGGTAGCGTCGACATACCGCCTCGGCGTTCTGGGCGAGGCGGCGCGAGAGTTCGGACGCGCGCATGGCTCACCCTTTCACCATCGGGAAACGATCCAGAACCTTGGCCAGGATGTCCGGCCCTTGGGTGCCCACGGGGATGAACGCGCGGCGGCGGTACTGGATGATCTCGGTCATGCAGCCGAGATGGATCAGCGCGTCGAACATGCCCGGCCCACTTCCCACCTCGATCTCGACCCGGTTTTCGCCCATGATCCGCGAACGGCGCAGACGCAGCCCCTGGACCAGGGGGTAGGACGCGCCGTCTTCCAGAATGGACGTCCACGCGGCCTCAATGGTGAGTTCCGGCGCGTCCAGCCCCAAGGCGGCATAGAACCGGGGCAGATCCTTTTCGCGCAGGACACGGCCCAGCAAACGCTGGCCCTCGTCGGTTTGCAGGCGAAAGATGCGCAACGAGCCCCCGCCCACGCCAGTGTCCATCCGGTCCCAGATCGGCAGCAGCAACCCCGTCACCAGATAGAAGGTCGAGGTGCGGTACTCGGGCAGGTTCGCCAGTTCCGTTTCCCAGGCTTGTTGAAAACCATGGATATTGGCCTCCTCCCAGGCCGAGGCGACCAGTTCGGTTTCGGTGAGGGTGTGGCTGTCCAGGGGGCGGAGCAAGCGAACACAGCGTTCCACCGCGCCCGCTTCGCTCATGCGCGAGGGGGCCGGTTTGCACAGCGCCGCCCGTCCCGACTTGGCGTTGACCAGGAAGCGGGTGCTTTCTCCACACTGTGCCTCTGCATCTTCGAAGGACAAGGGCGTCACCTTGTCGCGCCGCTCGATGGACAAGCACCGCGTTTCCGCCCCGGTCCGCGCATGGGTGCAAACATCCTGGCTCTCGGTGACGGTAAAGCTGTCGGCCTGCAAGGTCTCGACGCCGACGTCCAGGCCGCCCGACGCGCGCAAGCCTTCGAGGATCTGCTCCAGCACCGTCTCGAAGGCCTCGAACAGCGCGTTCTGCCGTCCGATGGTCAAGGCCAGCACCCGGTTCAAAAACCGGCTCATGGGCGGCAACTCCTCGCGCACCGATCCGTCACCGTCCAGCAGGGACAGGCCGGTTTGATCCTCGAAGCCTTCGAGCGAACACTCCGGCACTTCGCCGCGCACGATCTTCATATAGAGCTGGCGCAACGCGGCGCGGGCGTAGGGACTTTCCAGGTTGTCCTCGGCCCTAAACATCCCCTGCCCGCCGGTCTGGCGCTGACCCTTGGTGATGGCACCCAGGCTGTCCAGCCGCCGGGCGATGGTGGACAGAAACCGCTTCTCGCCCTTCACGTCGGTGGCGACGGGACGAAACAGCGGCGCGCTGGCCTGGTTGGTGCGGTTGGAGCGCCCCAGCCCCTGGATGGCGTTGTCCGCCCGCCAGCCCGGCTCCAATAGATAATGCACCCGGCGCCGCGAATTTTTGGCGTCCCGGTCGGCGTGATAGGACCGGCCGGTGCCCCCGGCGTCGGAAAACACCAAGATGCGCTTTTGGTCGTCCATGTAAGCCTGGGCTTCCGACAGGTTGCTCGACGCCGGGCGTTTCTCGACCTTGAGCACGCCGTTTTCGCGCACCAGACGCAGGCTGCGCCCGGTGACCTCGGCCACCGCTTGCGTGCCGAAGTGGTGCAAAAGCTGGTCGAGCGCGGTAGGCACCGCCGGAAGGCTGGCCAGATGCTCGATCATCTTGTCGCGCCGGGCCTCGGCTTCGCGGTTGATCACCGGATTGCCCCCTGCATCGAACATGGGCCGCGAACAGGCGTTGCCGTCTTCGTCGGTGTAAATCTCGAACAACTGGGTCGGGAAGGAATGGGCCAGGTAGTCGAGCACGTATTCGCGGGGCGTGATATCGACGGTGAGATCGTTCCATTCGGCGCTCGGGATGTCGGCCAGGCGGCGTTCCAGCAAGGCCTCCCCGGTGGAGACCAATTGCACGATCACGGAATCGCCGCGCTCCGTATCCGCCGCGATGGATTTGATCAGCGACGGGCACTTCATGGCGGTGAGCATGTGGTTGAAGAACCGCTGCTTGGAACCTTCGAACGCCGACAACGCGGCGGACTTGGCGTTCTTGTTCAGCGTACCGTCTTCCGAGGTGATGTTCAGCGCCTCCAAGGCGGCGTGCAGGTTCTGGTGGATGACGTGATAGGCCTCGGCGAAGCTATCGTAAATCTCGATCTGCTCAGGCGTCAGGGCGTGTTCGAGAATGTCCACCTCGACGCCGTCGTAGCTGAGCGAGCGGGCCATATAGAGGCCCATGGCCTTGAGATCGCGTGAGATCACCTCCATCGCCGCGACGCCGCCCGCCTCCATCGCCTGGACAAAGGCCGCCCGGGTGGCGAACGCGGTCTCTTCACCCCACAGGCCCAGCCGTTCGGCGTAGGCCAGGTTGGACACATGGGTCGCCCCGGTGGCCGAGACGTAGACGACGCGGGCGTTCGGCACGGCGCGCTGCAAGCGCAATCCGGCCTGGCCCTGTCGGGAGGCGGCCTTGACGCCGCGCTCGCCCTTTTCGCTGGTGGCGTTGGCGAGCGCATGGGATTCATCGAACATCAACGGGCCGTCAAAACCATCTCCCAACCACTCCACGATTTGATCGAGACGGGATTTCTTGCCTTGCCGTGCGCCGGAACGGAGCGTGCCGTAGGTCAAGAACAAGATGCCGTCCTTCAGGTCGATGGGCTGGCCCTGCTTGAACTTCGACAGCGGCACCACCTGGGCCGGATCCCCGCCGAGCGCCGCCCAATCGCGCCGGGCGTCCTCCAACAGCTTATCGTTCTTGCTCACCCACACCGCCTTAGTCCGGCCCTTGAGGCGGTTGTCCAAGATGATGCCCGCCACCTGGCGGCCCTTGCCACACCCGGTGCCGTCGCCCAAAAACCAGCCTTGGCGGAAGCGCACCGAACGCACGGTCCCGCCGTCCCCATCGTCGTCGGCCCCATCGGCTTCGATCTCGCTTTCCCCGGCCAGATCGTAATGGCGGTTGACCGCCCATTCGCCCGGCAGCAGGCGCTCATGGACCTCGCCCGCATAGATGATGCTTTCCAACTGGGCGTCGGACAAAACGCCCTCGTTCACCAGCCGCCTGGGCAGCGTCGGCACATAGGACGGCTTGGGCGGCGCGACCGAGGCCATGGCCGCCGACTGCACCAACGGCGTCGGATGATTGCCAGCACCTTCGATGACGACAGACTGCGGCGCGTAAGCTTCGTAAAGGCATTCGCGCAGTTCCCCGTCCGGTGCGGACCAGTCGACGGCGGCATAGGTCAACGGCAAGCCGTCGGTGATCGTAATGGGCTCAGGTTTTTCGACTTGAGGCGTAGGCACGGAGGTGAGGACCAAAGCCTTAACCGGAGCGGTCTCAACGCTATGGCCGTCCACCGGCAATCGGTCAGGAACCTGTCGCAGCACCAGCTTGAGCAAATCCGCCGCAGAACCGACCAGATCGGGCACGTAGGCCGAAAAGTCGCGCGGGTCCCCCGCCGGAAGTTTGTCGATCACCGTCAGACGGGTCTCGAAGCTGGTTCCATGCTTGGCGTAAATCCCCCCGGCCAGAGGCGCCGAGAACACCACCCGGCCGATGCACTGGAGCCGCACGAAGGCTTCGCGCCATTTGGGGCTATCGGGTGCAAAGGTGCGCCCGGTGATCGCCGCCAACCGTCCGCCCTCGGCCAGACGGTTGAGCGCGGAGAACACATGCCGACCGGCCACCGCCGGGGAGGTTCCGGCCATGGTCGGCGAGGTCGAAAACGGCGGATTCATGATCACCACGGAAGGCCGAAAGCCGCGCGGCAGAAGATCGTCGATGTACTCGGCGTTATGATCGGAAACCGGAACGTCAGGGAACAGAACCTTGAGCACGGCGCGGCGTCCGGGTTCCAGTTCGTTAAGGCGAAGGTTGCGCGCGCCCTCGGCGAACCCCGCCAACAGGCCCGTTCCGGCCGAAGGCTCCAACACCACATCTTCCGGCCCGATCTTGAGCGCCTCGGCCAGGGTGAACCCCAACGCCAAAGGCGTCGAGAACTGCTGCCAGCGTTGGGAAACATCCGAGCGCCGGGTGTGCGTCGCCAGCAGGGATTGGAGTTTTTCCAGGGTCGCAAGCCGGGCCAGCGGTTCACGCTGGGCCAGGGCGTCACGGTATTTGCGCACGAACAGCAAGCTTGCCAGCTCCTGGGCCTCATACGCATCCTTCCAGGCCCAAAGCCCTTGGGCGTCGCTGCCGCCGAAAGCCGTCTCCATCGCGGTGCGCAAGATGGCGGTCGTCACCGCCTCCCCCCGGCACAATACCGCCAGCACATGCTGCGCCACGGCTATCAGCCGGGCGGCGCGCTGTTGATGCCCGTTTGGTCTTTGAACCTCGGGAGCACGGGAAAACAAATCGCCGTCCAGAACGGACGGCGGCAGGGGTGAACCGGACGATGTTTGGGTGACGGCGTGTACGGGCATGATCGGGAACCTCCTTAAGATTGGCGCCAAGGGCTCCGCTCGCCCCCGGCTCGTTCCCCCAACCTTTCCCGGCCTCTGACTCTCAAAAGAAAAACCGCCCACGGCGCGAGCCGGGGCGGTTTTGAGATGGACCGTCCGTCTATCCTCAGGAGGCTTCCGGCAGATCCATGTTGAAATATAGCGCTTTGGTTTTGGCGTCGAACCCGGCGGGTTTGCGGCCTTGCGTGATGCGGATGCCCGCATGGCAAGGCTGGCCGTGGTCGGAGGCAAAGGTCAGGGCTTCGGCGACGACTTCGTCCGCGCTTGCGGCCTGAACGCGCTTTCTCGGCAGGTCCTGACCGAATTCGAACCGGGTGACGAAATACCCCCGTTCCATCGTCGCGGGGTAAAGGGTGACGACAAAATCGCGCAGTTTTTTGCTCATGGTATTGCCCCGCTCAAGAAAGGGTTTCGACGATATACCCGGCCCTGGCGGCGGCGGCGACATAAGCGCTCATAGGCGCGCTGGCCTCGAAAAAGAGGTCTCGTTCCAATCCCAGCCCGGTCAGGTTGTTACGAAAGTTCTGCAATTGGGAAAGGGATACCGATCCCAGTTCGGGACTGCCCATCCCCAGGTCTGCCAAGCCGAACGCGATGTCCGGCGCTTCGGGGTCGATCTCCGACAAAAGCCAGGTGGCCGATCCCATCGGATTGAAGATTTTGACCACCGGCGGATGGTCCTGGCCGCGATTGCGTCCGTTGGCCAACAGTTTTTGCTCGATGTCTTTGGTGATAAGTTTCATCGCGTTGCTCCTTGTGAAAATGGAAAGGGCGAAGCGAACTTTTCAGTTCCGCCTCGCCCTGACCTTTCCAGCCTCCACCTCTTCGCGCCGACGTCTCACTCCGCCGCAGGAAGGCGAAACGCCTCCGGCAGATCGTCGGGGACGGGTTCGCTGGGCGCAGGCTCACCGGCGTCCGGCGTCTCGCCGCGCGGATAGGCCATGCCGTCGGGCAGCCAGTTGGCGGCCACGAAGGCTTGTTCCGCCGCAACGCCGGGGGAACGGTTTCCAGAGAAATTTGCTTCGAGCGTCTCGGCCAACACCGCTTTCTTCTCGTCACGATGGTTGCGCGCCCAGGTCTCACCCAAGACCTCTTCGGCAATCGCCAGCGCCCGGTCTTTCTTCAGACGCTTGAAGAAATTCTCTGCCGTCGGTCGCCAGTGTGCGGCGACGTCGACGCCGAGCCTGCGCCCAACCTCCTCATGCAAATCGTTTCCAGCGACGTTACCCAGGCCGCCCCGAAGGGTCAGGGCCACGCAGTGGGCGAACAGGCGGCGCTTGACCTTGGGCGGCAAGGCGCACAGCGCCTGAAACCCCTCCTCCGGCGACAGGTCGAGCCATGCGAGGTCAAAGTCCGGCGGCAATTGGGCGCCTTCTGTCCCGAAGCGTTCGGCAAAGCCATGGGGGAGCGTCGCCGTATAGCTGGCGTCGAGCGGCTTGCCGGACAGATACCCGACACCCAACACGCCATGAGCCATGGTGAACAGCACCAGATCAAACGCGCAGTCGAAGTCCTGCGCAAGATGCGCCTGAGCGATTTGCAAGCGGAATGCGCCGAGATCCTCGGCCAGCTTGGCGCTGTAGCCCGACGCGCAAGCCGTCCCGTCACCCCCAGCGACAGCTTCGGCGGAGCGATCCTCGGGACGGACCAGCCCCCGGCGAATGGACAGCTCACCACCGTGGTCGATGGAGACAAACGCCCCGGCCCGCGCCAGGTCTTCGGCGACGTAGGCGCGCAGGGCGTCTTCGATTTCGCCGTAGCACGCTTCGAGTTCCGCGACCTTTTCCTCATCTTCGGGACTGAGGCCGCCGTCGGCGTCGATGGCCTCATAGATTTCCAGTCCCTTTTGCAACCGTTCGAGCTCGGCGGCCTGTTCCGGCGTCGGCTCTTGGGCTTGCGCGTAGACGGTTTGGCATTTTTGAATCAAATCCCAGGGAAGATCGGATACGCCCTCGACCCATTTCCAGCCTTCGGCCTGTTTCAGGTCAAGGGCGGCGGTGTCCAACTTCGCTTGCGCCAAACGCTCGACCAAGGCGCGATCCTCAAGCCAGACCCCGGCATCGCCCTCGGCGAACAGATCGCGGGTGATGGCGCCGCCCGCGGCCTGATAGGCCTCAAGCCCAATGAAGCGGACCAGCTTGGACGTCGCCGCGATTTTCTCATCGGTCAACAAGCGCTTGACGTGACTGGCATGGATATAGCCGTCTTTGACCGCGTTCCATACCGAGAGCTGCTGGCCGTGATCTTCGCTCACCGCAAAGGCCATCAGGGCTTCAAGGGTGATCGCGTCGTCCCGATAGGCTTCGCGAATTTCCGGGGCGACGCGGCCGAGACGCAGGCGTTGACGCACCAGCTTTTCGGAATGACCGAACCGGCTGGCGATGTCGGCCACGCTCTGGCCCTGATCGGCCAAAGCCGCGAAGGCTTCGAACTGGTCGAGAGCGTGCATGGACAGGCGCACCACGTTTTCGGCCAGCGAGATTTCCTGCGGGTCGCCGTCATGGACCAGGCAGGCGACCGGATGATCGGCAGCAAGTTCGCCTTCGCGCGCCAGACTGCGCAGGGCCAACAACCGACGCCCGCCGGCCAGCACCTCGTAGCGACCGCCTTCAGAGGGGCGGACGATCAGGTTTTCCAGCAAGCCGTGGGCGAAGATCGACGCTTTCAGTTCATCTTGCTCCGCCGCGCTTGGGTGGGTCTTGCGGACATTGAGCGGGGAGATGTCCAGGTCTTGAAGTGGAATGGTAATGTTCATGGCAAAGGCTCCGTGCCGAGCGGCGGCGAAGGCCTCTCCTTCCCCTATCGACCGCTCACCCGAACCTCTGTGGGTCTCTGACTCTTATACAAAACGTTTCTAAGATGTCGATCTGGCAATATAAAACTGTCATGCAATAATATTGATATGCAGGTATGGTCCTCAAAGGAAATTCAAGTCATTCGCTACTGTTCACAACGATCCGTGCTTTGTCGAAAACTGCGTCAAACAGCTGGCCCGGGTCTATGCGAATGATCTACGCCCCAAAACTAAGCGATTACATGGAGACCACGGACTAAATAGAGAGAATCGGAGGGATTCATTGGGCACGGAGATTGAACTAACCATTGGCGGCATCTCGCTTGACTACTCTAAAAATCACATGGGGATCGATCACGGTTTCCTTTTTCAAGAGGCTGATCGCGCGCGCTGTCGCGCCGACGGGATCGACTACGACTATTACGAGGCTCATCCCGAAGAAGATGTGTCGCTCGCGGAGGCTGCCTTTATACGGCCGTTGAGACGGGTGCTGCCTCGGCTAAACCTTATTGGGTACACGATCGACACAGCGAGGGCTGAGTATGAAGCCGTCGTAGGCGAGGCACACGAGGCTGAATCCGAATACGCACCGATTCCGCCAAAGGGCTTCATGTCATTTGACGAGTTTTGTGAGTTCTGTGGCAGGTTCTCTCTTGATGCGTTGGACGAAACCTACATCGAATACGAAGATCCTGACCGCGATCTTAAATCGCAGGGGCGCTTCGCGGTAATGACTGAGGAGATGCAGCGCATCCCGAACGGCCCTCCTCAGATGTATTGGTCAGAGCGTAGCTTCTTCGGGGCAAGCGTTGCGGTCCTCAGCCCCTACTCAATGTTGCAAGTGTTCGGGCAAAGCCAGAGACATGCGGAGACTTCCGTCATTTGGCAGTATGGTCCACTGGTCAGCGCCGGCTGGGCAGAAGAAGCTGATTTCAATGCCGGTGCGAGACGCGAGGAAACTATTCTGGTCGCCACGGAGGGCACGTCTGACGCGCGCATACTCAAACGCGCGCTCGCAGTACTCCAGCCCGATATCGCTGACTTTTTCCGTTTCATCGATGTGAATGAACGCCATCATTTTTGGGGAACTGGCCCTCTAACAAAGTTTGCCGAGGGCTTGGTTCGTATCGACGTCCAGAACAAGGTCCTGTTCGTGTTGGATAATGACGCCGAAGGACAGGAGGCATATCGCCGTCTGATCGAGCTGAAAATGCCAACAAATATGCGGGCCATGGTTCTGCCGGTATTGGAGTGCTTCACGCAGTTTCCAGCTCGTGGGCCGGAAGGCGTCAAACCGTCAGACATTAACGGCTGCGCGGCAGGCATTGAGTGTTATCTCGACCTGAACTTGCCCACCTATCCACCTGCTCAAGTTCTCTGGACAAACTACAAATCCAGCCTCGACACATGGCATGGTTCATTGGAGCACAAGGATACCTACGCTCAACACTTTTACAATCAAGCCGATGCTGAGCTGATTTCTAATAACTACGATACAACGAAGCTTGATGCCATTTTGAATGCCTTGCTGCGAGAGGCCACGATGCTTTCGGAAATCCCCAAATGGCTACGCCAGAATTAGCTATTAGAAGCCTAGTTGCCGCCCATTTTGGCGGGCTCGAAAAGAGGCATCGACGAACTGGCTACCCGTGTTGGGACGTTGTCGATACCCTGCAACCCAACTCGTTCCCGGATAAGATGGAGATATCCGCAGTTGGCTGGGGTGATTTTGGGGCTTGGGCTTCAAAAATCAACACGGCAAAACCTTGTCACGAAAACCGCAACGGTGTTGACTCGGTGTTGACTTTTCCAAAATTGCATCATACAGCAGTAACAACAAACGCCGCTAGATGATTGATCTAGCGACGTTTATTTGGTTGCGGGGGTTGGATTTGAACCAACGACCTTCAGGTTATGAGCCTGACGAGCTACCGGGCTGCTCCACCCCGCGTCATGTCGCAAAACCGGAACGTTGTTTTGCGCGAACTTAAAAATCACGTCGCAAACCCGAGGGGACGAGGTTCCCGA
>Ga0210019_1000521_pt1 | contig 48364 bp, 47 predicted proteins | sample CryGeyCG2114_020_2_FD_183969 | JGI IMG/M metagenome (GOLD analysis project Ga0210019, IMG submission 183969) | Groundwater microbial communities from aquifer - Crystal Geyser CG11_big_fil_rev_8/21/14_0.20 (SPAdes) (version 2) | ecosystem: Environmental > Aquatic > Deep subsurface > Groundwater ...
AATTCTCTTCATATTGAATATTTACGTCCGCAACCAAGCGTGAGCCTGCGGACCGGTGGCGCTTCTTATGGCGACGCCGAAATTAAAATCAAAGGGTCGAGGGGAACAATGAAAACAATCGTGATTTGGCTTAGCGGACAGGTTAGCATCGAATAAATAATATGAAATCACGGCGCAAAAAAGGATTCACTCTGCTTGAAACGTTTGTCGCGCTTTCGATTTTGACTTTTGTGGTTATCGGCCCTTTAACGCTTGCTTCTTACAGCATTCGTTCGGCAAGTCTTTCCCAGAATCAGCTTACGGCGTTTTATTTGGCGCAAGAAGCGATGGAATATGTTAAAAATCGCCGCGATATCAATGCTTTGAATGGAAATGCAAATTGGCTTAAAGATTTGGCTCCCAGCGGCGGCGGAAACGGACTTTGCCGTAATAATAAAGGTTGTACTGTCGATATTCCATATAACGATATTCAGACTTGTCCTGATGGCGGCTGTCCTAAAATGAGATACAGCAGCGATACGGGATTTTATCATCAGAATACTTCTTTTGGCGCAGAAAGCCTTTTTACCCGCAAGATTAAACTTGATAATGTAAGCTCCTATGAAGAAAAAGTCTCGATTACAATTTCCTGGGCGGAAAAATTCGGCGCCAGATCTTTCACCTTGGAAGAAAATATTTTTAACTGGCCGTAAAAATAGAAATATCCCCGTTAATATATGAAAGATAAAATTGGAAAATTTAAAAATATTTTTTGCGGTTTTTTACTTATAGAAATACTTGTTGCTGTTTCCATTTTTGCCGTAGCGGCAACCATCAGCGCGGGAGCATTGATGAGTATGACCGACGCCCAGCAGAAAGTTCTGGCTTTGCGCATTGTTCAGGATAATCTTAGTTATGCCTTAGATACAATGGGAAAAGAAATCCGCACCGGAAGTTCTTATCATTGCGGGATTGACATTAATGATTTCCTCGCGACTCCCAGAGACTGCAGCGTTTTTCCCGGCGGCCCGTCATTTACTTTTATAAACAGCCTTGGCGACACAATTACTTATAGATTGAATAACAACCGCATAGAAAAAATTTTAAACGGTAATCCCGCCACTGCTTTGATTATGACGGCTCCGGATGCGGTTATAGTTCTTTTATCGTTTTATGTGGTGGGGTCGCCGGCAAATGATGAGCTCCAGCCGAGAGTGACCATTATTTTGAAAGGGACAGCCGGTATTAAGGAAAAAATAAAATCCCGTATTAATATTCAGACAACCATTTCCCAGCGCCTTATAGATTCATGAAATATTTTAAGAATACAAATGATAAAATGGGGTTTACCCTGCTTCTTGCGGTCTTAATCACCAGCATTATTTTAGGCATAAGCGTCGGCATTTCCGTTTTTGTTATTCGGGAACTGCTTATTTCTTCGACGGGGCGGGAATCGCAGAAAGCTTTTTTTGCCGCGGATTCGGGCGTGGAGTGCGCCCTTTATTGGGATTTTAAGCAAAACGCTTTTGCGACGTCGTCTACGCGGGTGATTTCATGCGCCGGTTCTTCTCCGACCGTCGGCGGAGCTTCGGGTATTTCGGAGTTTGATTTGACTTTTACAAATGGCGCGTGCACTCACGTTAAAGTCGATAAAACCGTTCCTTCCAGCACGACAATCGATTCAGCCGGACATAATACCTGTAATCTAAGCGACCCCAACCGCGTTGAAAGAACCCTGCGTGTAAGCTACTAATATGATTTCGCCCTGCTTAATATGTCCGATAAAAAAGAAGTTCAACTTACTAAAGAACAGGCAAAGGAAAGAATCGAAAAATTAAAAAAAGTGATAAATCGTCACCGCTATCTTTACCACGTGTTGGATAAATCGGAAATTTCTGACGCCGCTTTCGATACTTTAAAGAATGAACTTGAAGAGCTGGAGTTTAAATTTCCCGTACTGATAACGAATGATTCCCCGACGCAAAGGGTGGGCGGCAAGGCCCTGGTTAAATTTGAAAAAGTGTCTCATAAAGTTCCGATGCTGTCTTTAAGCGACGCTTTTTCCGAAGAAGAACTTAAAGAATGGGAAACGAGAATACAAAAATTAATTCCCGGGGAAAAAATGAATTTTTTCGCCGAACTTAAATTAGACGGTTTGGCTGTAAGCCTTGAATATAAAAAAGGCGTTTTTGTTCGCGGGTCCACCAGGGGCGACGGAAAAACAGGGGAAGACGTTACCCAAAATTTGAAGACGATAGGAAGTATTCCTCTAAAATTAAGAGCGCCGGAAGGAAAAGAGTTGCGGGATTTGGGATTTTCTCGGGCGCAGATTAAAAAAATAATAGAAACAGCGGAAAAAGGAACCATTGAATTGAGGGGCGAAGCAATAATGACCAAAAAAGTTTTTGAAGAATTGAATAAAATTCTTAAAAATGAAAATAAGCCGCTTTTGGCAAATCCTAGAAACGCGGTCGCCGGTTCTATCAGGCAGTTAGACTCAAAAATTACGGCTTCCCGCAGATTGGATTTTTATGTTTACGGTTTAGCCACCGATTTGGGGCAAAGCATGCATCATGAAGAGCACGATTTGGCGAAATTTTTGGGTTTTAAAACTATCGGTAAGAACAAACTTTGCCGCGACTTGAAAACGGTTATGGAATTTCACCATAGCTTGGCGCGAGAAAGAGAAAAATTGCCTTTTGAGATAGACGGCGTCGTGGTCGTAGTCGATAAAATAGAACTTCAGAAAAAATTGGGCGTTGTGGGCAAGGGTCCGCGCTGGATGACGGCCTATAAATTTTCTCCGAAAGAAGCAACCACTATTATAGAAGATATCCGGGTGCAGGTTGGCCGTACCGGCGTTCTTACGCCGGTGGCGATTTTAAAACCCGCGGAAATCGGGGGAGTAGTGGTGAGCCGGGCCACTTTGCATAACGAAGACGAAATAAAAAGGCTGGGGATTAAGATCGGCGATACGGTTATTGTCGGCAGAGCCGGCGACGTTATTCCCGATGTGCGCAAAGTTATTATCGGGCTTCGGACGGGGAAAGAAAAATTTTTTCATATGCCGCAATATTGTCCGATATGCGGCAAGAAAGTTGTGCGCGACGAGAGCGGCGTTCTCTTGCGATGCGTGAACAAATATTGCCCTTCGCGCCTGGCTAGGGGATTGCATTATTTTGCCTCCAATTCGGCGTTCGATATTGAGGGCCTTGGTCCTCAAAGCATAAATCTTCTTTTAGATGAAGGTTTGATTCAGGATTCAGCCGATATTTTTGAATTGAAAGAAGGGGATTTGATTCTTCTTGAGCGCTTCGGAAAAAAATCCGCCAAGAATCTGATAAATGCGATTCAATTCCGTCGCGTAATTTCTTTGCCAAGATTTTTAATTGGCTTAGGAATTTTACATATTGGCGAAAGAACCGCTCAAGATTTAAGCGAACAATTCGGATCTATTGATAATTTAAGAAGAGCAAGTTTTGATAATTTAGAAAAAATCGATAATATCGGCCCAAAAGCGGCGAAAAGCGTCTATGAATGGTTTAGGGACGAAAATAACAAAAAATTTTTAAACAAGCTTTTAAAACAGGTAAAAATTAAGAAATACCGTCCGCAGACCGGAAAATTGCACGGAAAACTTTTCGTTATTACCGGTTCGCTTTCTATTTCGCGCGAAGAAGCGAAACTGAAAATCCAAAGTCTTGGCGGAAAAACTTCCGAATCAATTTCAAAAGAAGTGGATTATCTTGTTGTCGGCGAAGAACCGGGCTCGAAATTGGCGAAAGCGCAAAAGTTAGGCATAAAAATTCTGGAAGAAAAAGAATTTTTAGAGATGATTTTATAATTTTATAAATTAGCGTAGAGTTAAAACATGATTTCCTTGGATGAAATTAAAAAGCTGGGATTGCTTAGCAGGATTAAAATCACGAGCCACGAATCTCAAGAGCTTCAAAAAGGCCTTGATGCTATTTTGGGCTATGTTTCGAAATTAGGTAAAGCTTTAACAAAGGAAACAGAAGTTTCCGCATCTTCAATTTCAAATGTTTTTCGCAAAGACGAATTGATAAAAGATGAATCGGAAATTCAAAAAGGAGCGCATATCAGGGTTAAACGCATATTATGACGAAAATAAATTTATCCGAACTTACCATTAAAAAAGCCCACGACTTGATTCACGACAAAGAAATTTCCTGCCGGGAGCTTCTTTCTATTTATCAGGAAAATATAAAAAAGCATGAAAAGAACGTCCATGCTTATTTGGAAGTTTTTGACGATGCTTTCGAAAAAGCAGAAGAGGAAGACAAAAAAATAATGGCCGGGGAGGAACCGAAACTTTTGGCCGGAATTCCCTTAGCAATAAAGAATAATATAATGATAAAAGGGAAGATTTGTTCCGCCGGCTCGAAAATACTTGAAAATTACAAAGCGACTTATGACGCGACCGTCATTAAAAAACTTCGGGATGAAGGCGCAATTTTTATCGGTCGGACAAATATGGATGAGTTCGCCATGGGTTCTTCGACGGAAAATTCCGCATTCGGGCCGACAAAAAATCCTTATGATTTGGAAAGAGTGCCGGGCGGTTCTTCCGGCGGTTCTGCGGCGGCGGTGGCCCAGCAGGAATGTTTGGCGGCTTTGGGTTCGGATACAGGCGGCTCAATCAGGCAACCGGCCGCGTTTTGCGGAATAGTCGGCTTAAAACCCACTTACGGCGCTGTTTCCCGTTATGGGCTTATTGCTATGGCTTCTTCGCTGGACCAGATCGGCCCTTTGGCCAAAACGACCGAAGACATTGAATTGCTTTTCAATGCTATTAAAGGAAAAGATTCTTTCGATTCCACCAGCATCGATTTCGATAAATTCAGAAACAAAAAATCAACGGCCAAAATTATCGGCGTTCCCAAAGAATTCTTTTCATTAAAAGATGGCGGCAAAGAAGGGCTTGATAAAGATATTGCCGCCAATATTGTGAAAACGATAGATTTTTTCAAGGATAACGGTTATATTATTAAAGAAGTGAGCTTGCCTTACGCCGAATACAGCTTGCCGACATATTACATTTTAATGCCCGCGGAAGTGTCGGCGAATTTAGCCCGCTTTGACGGAATCAGATATGGATTTTCCGAAAAAGGCGATAACCTTCTTGAAGATTATATGAAAACAAGGAGAGAAGGTTTCGGTAAAGAAGCGAGGCGGCGCATTATTTTGGGAACTTACGTTCTTTCAGAGGGATATTACGATGCTTACTACAGTCAGGCTCAAAAAATCCGCGATCTGATTAAAAAAGATTTTGAAAACGCATTTAAAGAGGTTGATGTTTTAATAACGCCGGCTACTCCCACTCTTCCTTTTAAATTTGGAGAGAAGTCTGGCGACCCTCTTGCGATGTACTTGTCGGATATTTTCACGGTCCCGGCTAATCTTGCGGGGATTCCGGCGGTATCCGTTCCTATGGGTTTTATTGATAGAGACAATGTCAAATTACCGACAGGAATACAATTTATCGGCCCTTGGTTTGGCGAAGAAATATTATTTGATTTAAGCAAGAAAATAGAATATGCCCGCGCCAACATATATTAATATCGAATATCTTTTTTATAAGACTTTTATTTTTTTAAAAAATGCCTATTTTTTTGTGATACGCATTCCTTGGCCAAAAGTGATTTCTTGGGGGCATATTATCGGCGGAATTATCGTTATTGCTTTTCTTGCCGGCATAATTTACAATCTTATCGGCATATACAGGATAAGAAAACACAACAAACCGGATCTCTAATGCGATTATTGGGAATTGATTATGGCGAAAAGAAAATTGGCATCGCGATTTCGGATGAAAGCGCGAAATTTGCGTTTCCGCATGGCGTTATTGACAATGTTTCGGCAAACAGCGTTTTGAAAGCGCTTAAAATCATTTGCGACAAGAATAATATCGGGAAAATTATTATTGGCCAATCGCTCACTTACAAAATGCAGTCGAATCCGATAATGAAACGCATCGAGAAATTCAAATCATTTCTTGAGGAACGCCTTAAAATTCCCGTTGAATACGAAAGCGAAATTTTAACCACAAAGCAGGCTAAACGAATGGCGCCGACCCCGCGGGTCGGCGAAAACGAGAAAACCCATGCTTCCGCCGCCGCTTTGATCCTTCAAGCTTATTTAGATAGAAACAGATCCTAAGGACATTATTGTTCTCGATGTTTAAAGCAAAAATTTTACCAATCACTCCGAATTAAGCCGGGGTGATTTATTTTGCTCTTTAAAGATGATATAATAATTTCATATGAAATCCGATATTTATCTTTCCGTTATTATCCCGGCTTATAATGAAGAGGAGCGCATCAAAGATACCATAATGGATATTGTCAGATACTTGTCGAAACAGGATTATACTTACGAATTAGTGGTTGTAAACGACGGTTCAAAAGATAATACGGTAAATGTTTTAAAGAAGCTCGAATCGGCCATTTATAATTTGAAATTCATTGATAACGGCAAAAATCAAGGCAAAGGCGCCGTTGTTAAGCAGGGAATGCTCTCCGCCAGAGGTAAATACAGGCTTTATGCCGATGCCGATAACGCGATTTCTATAAATCATATTGAAAAGTTCTGGCCTTACGTTAAACAGGGATACGATGTTATCATCGGCTCCATCGAATTGTCGGGATCGGTTCAGAAAGAGCGTTATACCGGTTTTAGTAAAATTTACAGAAATATTTTAGGGAAACTTTCCAAATATTTAATCAGGGCTCTGACTATTTGGAATATTCACGATACTCAGCGGGCTTTCAAACTTTTTACCGCGGAAGCCGCCGAGAAAATCTTTCCGAAACAAACCATTATGCGCTGGGGTTTTGATATAGAAATTTTGGTTCTTACCAAGAAGCTTGGTTACAACATAAAAGAATTGCCCGTTACCTGGATTAATCCGCCCGGCAGAGTGAACTTTATTGATTATTTAAAAACACTCAAAGAACTTTTACAGATTAAATTGAATCAATTAAGAGGAAAATATGATTAAAAAATATAATCATGAATTTAGAAAAGATTTGGTAAGCGGAGATTGGATTCTTATTGCGCCGAGCAGGCGGTCTCGCCCTTATGACAGGAAGAAAAGATCAGCTGAGAAAATAAAAGTTGCCAAAACGGACCTTAAAAAAGAAGTAGCGGATTGTTTATTCGAAAATCCGCAAAAAAATGGAAACCCGTCGCCTATTTTGTGGTATCCTCGACCGGAAACTCCTTTAAAAAAGAGAAAAGATTTTTCCACTTGGTTTGTTCAGGTGATCCCGAACAAATATCCTCTTTTTAATCTTCCTTTCGGAAAATCTTGTCCGGCTGTTCAATCTTTCGGACCGCAGAAAACTTTAAAAGGAATAGGTTTTCACGAATTGATTATCACGCGAGATCATTTTAAAACTATTGATAAAATGAGCATTGAAGAAGCGGAACTCTTGCTTAAAGCTTATCAGATGCGTTATCAGGCGTTGGCTAATGAGCCGTGTATTAATTACATTATAGTTTTTCATAATCACGGAAAATCATCGGGAGCCAGCATTAATCATCCCCACTCGCAACTCGTGGCTGTGCCTGTTGTTGACCCTGATATCTCGAAAAGCTTGGCAGGTTCGCGTCAATATTATGAACAGTTTGGAAAATGTATTCATTGTGAAATGCTGGAATGGGAATTGAATCAAAAAAAGAGGATAGTATATCAAAACGAACATTTCGTGACTTTAGAGCCTTTTGCTCCGAGAGTATCGTATGAAACAAGGATTTACCCTCTTTCTCATGCCGCTCATTTTGAAGAAATTACAGATGAAAAACGTCTTGCATTGGCCGAATCATTGAGAGATGCCATCGGAAGAATTTCCAAAGTACTTAAGGGCGATTACAATTTTTTTATCCATTCAGCTCCTTTTCTTTCGCAAAAAGTCGATAATTATCATTGGCACATCGAAATTCTTCCTCGCGGATACAGTTGGGCAGGCATGGAATTGGGCGTAGGAATAGAAGTGGTTGTCGTGCCGCCGGAAGAAGCAGCGGACAATTTGAGAAAAATCGGGAGAAAATAAATCCATGAAAAAATATTTAATTATTGCCAACTGGAAGATGACTCCGAATTCATCCAAGGAAGCGACGGAACTTTTGAGCGCTACCGCAAGCGCCGCAAAAAAAATCCGCAATGTAAAAGTCGTTGTTTGCCCGCCTTTTGTTTATTTGAGGTTATTTTCTAAAAATTCGAAAGTTGGTTTGGGAGGACAGGATGTTTTTTGGGAAGAGGCAGGGTCTTATACCGGCGAAATATCGGTAAAAATGCTTAAAAGCGTCGGCGTCCAATACGTCATTATCGGTCATTCGGAGCGGCGGCGGCTCGGAGAAACGAATGAGATGATAAACCGGAAAATCAAACAAGCGTTTAAATACGGCCTCAAGGTTATTTTTTGCGTGGGCGAATTTGAGCGCGACGAATCCGAAAATTATCTGCAATTTGTAAAAGAAGAAGTCATAAAAGGACTCGAACAAATTTCCGCCAAACTTTTTAAAAATTTGATCGTTGCTTACGAGCCGATATGGGCGATAAGTTCGGCGAAAAAATTCGGGAAAGGATTTTTTCATCCCGATACGCCGGAAAATGCTTTTCAAATGAGCACTTATATCAAGCGGGTGATAGTTTCTGCTTTTAGTAAAAATGCCGGCAGTGTTCCTATTCTTTACGGCGGTTCGGTTGATGCGAAAAATGCGGCCGATTTTTTGGTAAAAGGAAATGTTGACGGGCTTCTGGTGGGGCGGACAAGCTGGAATGCGAAAGAGTTCGGCGAGCTTTTAAAGAATGTGAATAAAATATGAATTTGCAACCCGTAAAAAAAGCCAATTTAAAGGGCAAGCGTGTTTTGTTGCGAGCCGGTTTCGATGTACCCATAAAAAATGGGAAAGTGGCGGAAGATTTCAGGATTAAAAAAAGCCTTCCCACCGTCAGATTGCTTCAATATAAAGGCGCCAAAGTGATAATTTTAAGTCATTTGGGAGAAAACGGAGTAAGTTTAAAGCCCGTTGCCAATTATCTCAGCCGGCATTTTAGTAATTTTAAATTTATTTCTTCAATTCTGGGAAAATCGGCGGAAAAAGCGATTTCTTTCATGAAAGAAGGAGATATTATCATGCTTGAGAATTTGAGGTTGGATAAAGGCGAGGAAAAAAACGACAAAAATTTCGCGAAAAAATTGGCGAAAATGGGTGATGCGTACGTTAACGAAGCTTTCAGCGTTTCCCATAGAGCGCACGCTTCAATTGTCGGCATTCCCGCGCATCTTCCTTCTTTCGCCGGCTTGCTTTTTGAAAACGAGTTGAGTAATTTGAGTAAAGCTTTTAAGCCGAAACATCCGTTTTTGCTCATTTTAGGCGGCGTTAAATTCGAAAGCAAGCTGAACGTGCTTGAAAAATTTGTGAAAATTGCCGATAAAATTTTTATAGGAGGAGCTTTGGCGAATAATTTTTTCAAACTGAAAAGAATGAATATCGACAATTCAATCGTCGATACTAAAGTTTCCGTCAAAAAATATTTGAATAATCAAAAAATAATTTTGCCTATAGATTTTAGAACAAAGAAAGAGATGATTTTGGATATTGGGCCGAAGACGATTAAAGAAATTATGGATTTGGCAAAAAAATCAAAATTTATTTTATGGAACGGACCGATGGGTAATTTCGAAGATAAAAGATTCGCCAGAGGAACGGAAATGACAGCAAGGGCTATTGTCGCGTCGCCGGCGGTTTCCATAGTAGGCGGCGGAGATACTATCGCGGCGGCGAAAAAGGCGGGTGTTATAGAACATTTTTCTTTCGTTTCAACCGGTGGCGGCGCGATGCTGGAATTTTTGGCAAAAGGAACGCTTCCTGGCATCGAAGCATTAATTAAATCAAAAAAAAGAATTTGATTTTTCTTCTACAAATAAGTTTATGACCAAGAAATGGGCTTTGCGGGAAAAAATTTCAGATGATTTGGAAAAGCAGCTTCTGTTTTACCGGGGAATAAAAACAGAAGAAGAAGCCGAGAAATTTTTTAATCCTGATTATGAGCGCGATTTGCGCGATCCTTTTGATTTTTCGGTAATGGAGAAAATAACAAATCGTATAGCGGAAGCAATTGGAAAAAACGAAAAAATTGTCGTTTTCGGAGATTATGATGCCGACGGCATCTGCGCTTGCGTCGTGTTCCATGATTTTTTCAAGAAAATAGATTTTGAAAATTTTGAAGTTTATATACCGGACAGGTCGGAAGGGCAGGGTTTGAATTTAAAAATCATAGATGAATTCATCAAACAGAAAGTCGGGCTGATTATAACTGTTGATTGCGGAATTACCGACCACGACGAGATAAAAAAAGCTAAAAATGGGGGCATGGATGTTATTATCACGGATCATCATTTGCCTTCAAGGGGATTGCCGCCGGACGCGTTTGCGGTTTTGGATCCTTTTATCGAAGATAAAGAATATCCTTTCATACAATTTTGCGGAACCGGTTTGGCTTTTAAAATTGTTTGCGCTTTATCAAAAAATAAGGCGTTTAAAATCTTTCCCGGATGGGAAAAATGGCTTTTAGATATTGTTGCCATCGCGACAATAGCGGATATGTCTCCCCTCGTTGATGAAAACAGGGTTTTCGTTTTTTACGGTTTGGAAGTTTTAAAAAAAACACGGAGAAAAGGCCTCCTTGCCCTTTTGGAAAAATTGAATATAGACAGATTTAATATTACGGAGGAGGATGTTGCTTTTTATGTCGCGCCCTGCATCAATGTTGCCAGCCGTATGGAGCATGCCGCCATCAGTTATTCATTGTTAATCACTTACTTTGATGAAGAAGCCGAAGCGTTAAGCCGGAAACTTATTGAAAGAAATAACGAGCGAAAGAAAAAAACCGAAGAAATTTTCGAGGAAATAAACCGTAAGATGGAGGGCGCGGAAAATTTTCCGGAAATTCTTGTTTTAGGCGATGAAAAGTGGCCTATCGGCATCGTGGCGCCTTTGGCGAATAAAGTTTTGGAAAAATACGGACGGCCGGCGATAGTCTGGGGCAAAGGAATTATGTCAAAACAAATCAAGGGTTCTTGCCGTTCAAACGGAAGAATTAATTTAGTTGAATTGCTTACAGAGATAGGGGATAAAATTTTTGACGATTTCGGCGGGCACGCCATGTCCACCGCTTTTACGCTCAAGGAAGGAAAAATTTCCGAGCTCGGCAAGGAAGTTGAAGCGGCTTTCGAGAAAATTTCTCACTACGAAGTAGAATCGCCCTGCATTTGGCTTGAGATTGGATTGGGTTTGGATAATATTGATTGGAATTTTATTTCTTTTCTAGGTAAATTTCGGCCTTTCGGAATGGGAAATCCGAAGCCGGTTTTTCTTTTTTCCAATCTCGAAGTTTCTGGCGTAAGAACTTTCGGCAACGGCGGAATTCATTTACAGCTTAATTTTAAAAAATCGAACGGAGAAATTATTTCCGCTATCGGATTTTTTATGCAAAAAAAATTGGAATTTTCCGTAGAACATGGCACAAAAATCGACCTCGCCGCATCCGTCGAAGAAAACAGATTTAACGGCAGGCGTGAAATAAGATTGCGGATTGTTGATATGAGAAAAGCAGAGTAAGATAATATTATGAAAACCGAAAAGATTATTGTTTATACCGATGGTGGGTCGCGGGGAAATCCCGGACCGGCGGCAATAGGTGTCGTTATCTGCGATGAGAAAGGAAACGCGATAAAAAAATATTCGAAAAGTATCGGCATCCGCACCAATAACGAGGCTGAATATGAGGCCGTGATATTCGCCTTGGGAAAGATGAAACAATTATTCGGCAAAGAAAAAGTTCAGGATATCGATATAGAAATAAGAATGGACAGCGAACTGGTGGCGCGTCAATTGAGCGGCCTTTACAAAATAGAAGAGGAAAAACTTTTCCCTCTTTTTATCAAAATCTGGAATCTCAAAATGGATTTCGGGAATATTTCTTTTGTCGAAATCCCTCGCGAAAAAAATACCGAAGCGGACAGGATTCTTAATGAAGAATTGGACAATAAATTGTCCCAATCAAGATTATTATGAACGCAATAGGCATTGATATAGGCGCTACGAAAATTAAAGGAGTTGTGGCGACGAGTAGTGGCCGGATTTTGATAAGGCGTGAAGTTTTAACAAAAGCTAATCGGGAAAAGAACGAGATATTGAGAGATATTATCAGTATCGCCGATTTTTTAAAGAAAGAATCTCAAAAAAAACATTTTAATATTAAGGGAGTTGGTATCGGCGTTCCCGGAATGATAAAATCCGGGAAATTGATTTTTGGCGGAGGAACATTGACTCAATTAGTCGGCCTTGATCTGGCGAAAGGCATTAAAAAAGAAATCGGTTTTAAGGTATTTGCGGACAATGATTCGAACTGTTTTGCCTTGGCGGAAAGTTATTTTGGCGCGGGCAAGCATTATAAACGCGTCGCGGGAGTTATTTGGGGGACGGGAATCGGCGGCGGTTTTATAGACAAAAATAACCGTGGCCGTAACCGACATCGCATGTCGGTGGAAATAGGCCATTTTGTCGTTGAGCCGAATATCAAATCCGAACCAAAAGACGCTTGCGGAGCGAGAGGATGCGTGGAAAATTTGGCATCGGGGAAGAATATCGTCAGGAGATATTATGCCATGGGCGGGAAAATAAAAAATGCCGGGGTGAAAGAAATTTATCGCTCTAAAGAAAAAATCGCCAAAAAAGTTTTAGAAGATGCCTACAAATATTTGGGAATGGGAATTTCCATTTTGATTAAAAGAACCAAGCCGGAGATTGTTGTTATCGGCGGAGGAGTAAGCAGCCTGCCGCAATCGGCATACAAAAAATTAGTTTATTATATTTACCGATACGCAGATAAATTTTCTTCCAAAATCGTAAAATCAAAACTCGGCAATTTCGGCGGCGCGTTGGGCGCGGCGAGTTTAATGTTTCGGCGAAAGTAAAACGATATTTTTCTTTAGACTTGATTTTCGCTATGTGCTAATTTATTTGTGATGGACAAATGGCTCATCACGGTATTATTGGGATTTTCTGTAGGCGTATTAATACGCTCTTTTTATGATTTCGGCTGGAGTTTTGCCGCGATGTTTATTTTTCTTGGCTTATTATTGTTCGGCCTTTTCTATATTCTGAAGTTTCAAAAATTTGTTCTTTTTATCGGTTTATTTTTCTTTGCTTTGGGTTTGGGTATCTTGCGTTACGGAATAAAAGATGCGCGGGAAACCGCGCTTGAAGGGCAAATTGGTTCAAAAATTGTTGTTTCAGGAACAATTATTGAAGAACCCGATGAAAAAGAAAATTATACGCGATTGATATTGGAAACAGACAAAGCGGAAACAAAAATACTTCTTACCGGCCGTCGTTATCCTATTTTTCATTACGGCGACAAAGTTGAAGTGAGCGGAATTTTACGGAAACCGGAAAAATTTTCCGATTTTGACTGGCCGGCTTATCTTGCAAAAGACGATATTTATTTTGAGATGATTTATCCTCAAACAAAATTACTGCAAGGCAAAGGCGGTTCGCGGTTACGGCGCCAGCTTTTCAGTATTAAAGAAAAATTTATCGATAATCTTTCAAAAGTTATTCCTGAACCCGATGCCGGATATCTTGCCGGACTAACTATCGGCGGGAAAAAAGCAATGTCCAAAGATTTGCAGGAAGAATTCCGGAGAACGGGAATTATTCATGTCGTGGTTTTGTCCGGTTATAATGTAACGATAATCGCAAATGTGATAATGCAAGCTTTGAAAGGCCTGCCGTTTTTTGTCGGCATCGGATTCGGCATTTTGGGAATTTTATTTTTCGCTTTGATGGCCGGCGCTTCGGCTACCGTTGTTCGCGCTTCAATTATGGCCGGTTTCGCTTTATTGGCGCGGGCAACGGGCAGGGTTTATCAAATTACAATCGCGCTTCTTGTCGCGGGATTTCTGATGATTTTGCATAATCCCAAAATTCTCCGTTTTGACACTTCTTTTCAACTTTCATTTTTAGCCACCTTGGCTTTGATTTATTTTTCTCCGTCCGTTGAGAAAAAATTGAGTTTTATTCCCAAAAAATTTCATCTGCGGGAAATTGCCGGGGCGACGATTTCCACTCAAATTTTTGTATTCCCCTTTCTTTTATATAAAATGGGAATGTTTTCCGTCGTCAGTCTGCCGGTCAATCTTCTTGTTTTGTTTTTCGTGCCGATAACTATGTTTTTCGGATTTCTTGCCGGCGGCTTAGGATTTATTTCTGGATTTTTGGCCGTTCCTTTCGGTTGGATCGCCTACGCATTTTCAAGCTACGAACTCTGGGTCGTAACTTTGTTTTCAAAATTGCCATTCGCAGCATTTAACATTTCTATTCCTTTCTGGCTGACGCTGTTTATTTATATTGGTTATGCGGTATTATTATTCAAGTTAAATAAAGACAAAAAATATGCTTTGGATAAAAAATAATTTCAAATATTTAATCGTAATTATTCTTTTGGGCGCTACGGTTTTGGTTTGGTATGCGGTTTTTGCGGAAAGCAGAAGCGGTTTAACGGTGGCGTTTTTGGACGTGGGCCAGGGCGACGCGATTTTTATCCAAGCGGAAAATGGAAATCAAATTTTACTGGACGGCGGGCCGAATAAGGCGACGCTTAATCAGCTTTCCAAAGTTATGCCATTTTACGACCGTTCGATTGATATGGTTATTGCCAGTCATCCGGACAGCGACCACATTAGCGGTTTGATTGAAGTATTGAAGCGCTATAAAGTTTATTCGGCCATGGAGCCCGGAACAAAATCGGATAATGTGGTTTATCAGGAATTTGAAAATTTAGTCAAAGAAAAAAATATTCAGGATATTTTTGCCGGGCGCGACATGAGAGTAAATCTGGATAATGGATTATATTTAGATATTTTGTTGCCGGTTGTAGATCCGGAAAATTTAGATCCCCACGCCGGCATGCTGGTTATTAGATTGGTTTACGGGAAAAACTCATTTCTCTTAACCGGCGATATGGAAAAATCGCTGGAAGGCTATCTCGTTTTTCTGGAGGGACATAATTTAAAAACCGATGTTTTAAAAGTCGGGCACCACGGTTCGCGAACTTCCACATCGGAGGTATTGCTTGGTTTTTCTGCTCCAGAATATGCAGTTATATCCGTTGGCAAAGATAATCAATATGGGCATCCTCATAAGGAAACTCTGGATATTTTAAATAAATTTCAAATTCCGATTTTGCGGACAGATGAATCGGGCATGATAAAAATAAAAAGCGACGGCGAACAAATTTTTATTTATTGAAAAGTATTTTCATTTTACATTTTGTAGCGGTCGCGAAATTTTGTTATAATATCTTTTTAAAATAAATAAATAAAAATGCAAGAAAAAACCAAAGAAAAAAGCGTAAAAATAGCTAAAATAGTTTTAAAAACAATAGCCACCGCCGGTTTCGTTAGTATGGCTATTTTGGCGCCTAATGCAATTCAAGCTTTAAATATATTCAAAGGTAGTAAGAAATACAAGCCAAGATACTATTTAAACAGCGCTATTTGCCGCTTAAAAAGTCAGGGGCTTATTGAATTTTTGAATAGGAATGGAAAGAATTTTATTCGGCTTACTGAAAAAGGTAGAAAGAGATTGGAAAAATATCAATTTCAAGATGCAGTGATTGAAAAACCAAAAAGATGGGATGGGAAATGGAGGATTGTGATTTTTGATATCAAAGAAGAAAAAAAAGCCGTAAGAGATTTATTAAGGAGGGAATTGATAAACTTAGAATTTGTGAAACTTCAAAATAGCGTATGGGTCTATCCTTATGATTGCGAGGAAGTTATAATTATGCTAAAGACTTATTTTCGCAGAGGTAGAGATATTTTGTATATTACAGCGGAAAAGATTGAGAATGATAGTTGGCTCAAGAAAATATTCAATTTAGATTAGAAATTTTGAAAATTTAAGATTCGTTTTTAAGATATGACAGAATTTCGCGACCGCGAAATTCTGTTAGTTGTAATCGTGATTAATAATGGATTGGCGGTAGATTCATTTTAAAATTAAAAGCGACGGAGAGAATGTCGCCGTCGCGGATTGATTTATAAAATTCCATGCCTTTTATCAAGTTCCAATAGAACATTATTGTAGCTTTTGTGGAGGGTACTTTTTGGCTTGTCAACTTGATGACGATTTTATAAAATAGGAATATATGACGAACTTCAAAGAAGAAAAAACTTTTTTAATGATTAAGCCTGATGGCGTAAGAAAAGGTCTGATAGGCGAAATTATCAGAAGAGTTGAGCAGAGAGATTTAAAAGTGGTGGCTCTTCAAATGTTCCACCCGACCATAGAACAAATAGACGAGCACTATCCTAAAGACGAAAAATGGATAAGGCGCTTGGGGCAGAAAACATTCGCTACCTATGAAAAATACGGCCTTGATCCGCTTAAGGATTTCGGGACCAACGATGATTTGAAAATGGGGAAAATGGTAAGGCAATGGCTGGTTGATTTTATGACATCGGCGCCTTTGGTTAAAGCGGTAATTCAGGGGGTTCATGCCGTTGATATGGTTAGGAAAATCGTCGGACCTACGATTCCCGCTAATGCGGAAATGGGTACTATAAGGGGAGATTTTTCCGTTGACTCGCCGGCTCAAGCAAACAAGGAAAAACGCGCGGTTTCAAATTTAGTTCATGCTTCCGAAACTCCCGAAGAAGCAAAGCACGAAATAGAATTATGGTTTGGCAATGAGCCGGTGCATGAATATAAACGATTCGGCGTTGACGAATAATTTAGAAGTTGGTTGACGGTATTTTGCGTTTGCCTTAAATTTTGCTATAATTGGCAGTGAAAGAGAAATGAAAATTCTTATTTTCATTTCGATTGAACGAACCAATTAAACGGAGTATAATTAAATCAGGCTGTTTGAAGATTAACTTCTAGATCAAGTTGTACTTTATGGGAGCCTTATATCTTGTCGGCCCTTGGGCTGGCATTGCGGGCACCCACCTTACATCAAGCTGGAAGTTTGGTTCAAGCAGCCGAAAAAGAAGCCGTCTTATTGAAAGGGCTTTTTTTTGTTGGTATAATGAATATCTGTTATGGCCAAGGTGAAACTATCATTTTTCGGAGGAGCGCAAGAGGTGACAGGTTCTTGTATGTTGCTCGAATCAGAGAAGACAAAACTGCTGGTGGATTGCGGTCTTTTTCAGGGCGCGAAGTTTATGGAGGGGCGCAACATCAATCCTTTTCCTTTCGACCCCAAAACAATAGACGCCTTATTGGTTACCCACGGCCATTTAGACCACATTGGCAGAATACCGAAGTTGGTTAGAGAAGGATTTAATGGGAAAATTTTTTCGACGGGAGCCACGCGCGATCTTGGCCGTTTGATGCTTATTGACAGTTTAAGGGTGATGAAAAAAGAAATTAAAGATAAAACCGAAAAATTGATATATCGTGAAGAGGATGTTGATGCCGCGATGGCGCAGTGGGAAGGTTTGAATTATCACGAGCCGTTTGAAGTCGGAGATTTTAAAATCAATTTCAAAGATGCCGGCCATATTCTGGGTTCGGCAATCGCAGAAATTGTCTGCAATAAGAAAAAAATCGTTTTCAGCGGAGATTTGGGAAATTCGCCGACGCCGCTTCTTCGCAATACGGAAGAAATAAGAGACGCGAATTTTCTGATAATAGAAACTACTTACGGCGACAGGGAGCATGAAGGGCGTTCAGAGAGAAAAATAAAATTGGAGCGAATTATTGAAGACACGATTAAGGCGGGTGGAGTTTTAATGATTCCTGCTTTTTCCATTGAAAGAACACAGGAGCTTCTTTTCGAATTGAACGACCTTGTTGAAAATGGCCGCATCCCTGAAATACCGATTTTTGTCGATAGCCCTCTTGCCATCGGCGCAGTTAGGATTTATCAGCAATACGAGAATTATTACAATAAGGAGGCGAAATACATCATTGCTTCCGGCGACGATTTGTTTAAATTTCCCGGGTTGCAATTTACGGAAACTACGGAAGAATCGAAGAAAATAAACGATATTCCGCCGCCGAAAGTGATTATTGCCGGCTCGGGTATGTCTACGGGCGGCAGGATAATTCATCACGAACGCCGTTATTTGTCTGATCCGAAAAGCACTTTGCTTTTAATAAGCTACCAAGTTGCCGGTTCCGTAGGTCGTCAATTGAAAGACGGCGCAAAAGAAGTGAATATTTTTGGCGAGTCTGTTACCGTAAAAGCCCGTGTGGCTGCTTTAGGGGGTTATTCGGCCCATCCCGACAAAGAAGGTCTTTACAAATTTGTGGAAAATAGCTATGACACTCTTGAGAAGGTTTTTGCCGTCCAATCAGAACCGAAATCTACTTTATTTTTTACGCAAATGATTCGTGACCATCTCGGGATTCCCGCTGTTGCGCCGAGATATGGCGATTCTTTTGAGTTTGAAGTATAATATTAAGGTATAATATTAAATTAATAAAATTAATAAAAATGAGTATGAATAATGAAGAGAAACCGGTAATTTTTCACGAAGAAGGAACCGCGAAAATCAACCCAAAATATACCGCATCCCAGGAACTGGTAACGGAGACGTCCGACAGAATGATTAAGTTATTGATGAAAATTTCCGGAGGTACTATTAAATCCGAGAAGACGGCAAGAAAGATTATTTTTATTTTAATTGCCGTTATGATCGCCATTTCGGTGTACTGGTTTTTCGCATGATAGGATAAAACAGATTATCAGAAAATATGAAAAAAGATTTATTACAATCGCAATTCAGCCACAAATTCAAGATTTGTATTTCCGGCGCTGCGGAAACCGGTCATTGCGCGGCCGAAGCAATGGATAAAGCCTTGGAGCTTGGCAGGGAAGTCATAAAGCAGAACGGAATTTTGGTTAATGGCGCCACTACGGGCTTTCCTCTTTGGGCGGCGCGCGGAGCAAAGGAGGAGGGGGGAATCGTCGTCGGCGTTTCTCCTGCTTCGTCGGAAAAAGAACACATTGAAAAGTACGGGCTTCCTTTAGAGTATACCGATATGATTATCTACACTGGTTTCGGGTATTCCGGCAGGAATCTGCTTCTTACCAGGGCGGCGGACGCTATTATTGTCGGCTGTAGCCGCATGGGAACTTTAAATGAATTCACAATTGCTTTTGAAGACAATAAGCCGATTGGTGTTCTAACCGGCATCGGTCCGGCGGAAGAATTGATAAAAGCGATGGTAGAGAAATCGTGCCGCGGTCCGGGAAAAATAGTTTTCGACTCCGATCCGAAGACGCTCGTTTTAAAAGTTATCGAACTGATCCGCAAAGAAAAAAATCTAAAAACAAAGAATTATTTATGATAGATTCTCTTACTGTTCAAATATTTTTTCAAATTTTATTGGCCGGTGTATTGGGTATGGCTATCGGAGCCGAACGCGAACATCGCCATAAATCCGCAGGCTTAAGGACTTATACCTTAGTTTCAATCGGCTCCGCTTTATTTACAATTTTATCCATTTACGGATTTTCGGCCGACGGAGGAAAAATAGCTTATGATCCTAGCCGTATAGCCAGTCAGATTGTCGTTGGTATTGGTTTCATCGGCGCTGGAATGGTGATTTTAAGGGAAAATAAAATAGAAGGATTGACAACGGCGGCGGGCATTTGGACAACTGCGTCTATTGGAATGGCGGTCAGTCTTGGTTTTTATCTTATCGCTATTTTTACTACTGCCTTGATCCTTTTAGTTTTTGTTGCCCTGGACCGACTCAAAAAAGATCTTTTTCTCAATGACAAAAACTCGCCTTAAAGGAATCGGCATGCTTGTCGGAATGATCTTCGGAGCAGGCGTTTTTGCTTTGCCGTTTGCCGTTTTAAAAGCGGGTATTTTTTGGGGCTCTTTGCATTTTATTCTGGCGCTTCTAATAATGATTTTTCTTCATTTGTGGTATGGGGAAATTGCTTATTGTGTTCCGGGAAATAATCGCTTTACCGGTTATGCGGCGATGTTTTTGGGAAATAAGGCAAAATGGTTCGCTTTTTTAATTACCGTTCTTACATATTACGGCGCTTTGCTTGTTTATGGTTTATTGGGAGGGATTTTTTTGGCGAATTTTTTTCCATTGTCACCGATTACTCTGTCTCTTTCTGTTTTTGTAATTGGCGGCATCCTTGTTTTTTTGCATTTTGAAAAACTTGCCGGCATCAATTTTTTTCTTACAGTTTTGCTTTTAGGTTTCGTCGTTTTACTTCTGATTATTGCCTTTTCATACATTAAAATATCAAATTTTGATTTTGCGAATTTTAATTTTTCTTTTTCCGGCGACTGGTTTCTGCCTTACGGAATTTGGTTATTTTCTCTCGCGGGATTCGCCGTTCTTCCGGAAATGCGGGATATGTTTATCGGTGCGACTATTAAAAATTTCAAGAGGTCTATTTTAGCAGGTATTTTGATATGCGCCGTTTTTTATTTAATTTTTATATTCACGATTATCGGCGTGAGCGGAAAAATGACCACTTCTGACTCTTTAACGGGTTTGGCAAAAGTTCTGGGAACACCCGCGCTCGTAGCGGGATCGCTTCTCGGATTTCTGGTTGTTTTCACTTCTTTTATCGCCTTGGGCGCCGATTTGAAAAATATTTTCCGTTATGATTTTCATTTTCCGCCGTGGTTGGCTTGGTTGAGCGTTGTTGTGCCTCCAATTTTTCTTTTTTTGACGGGAGCAGAAAACTTCACCAGAATCCTTGGAATTACCGGTTCAATCGGTTTGGGACTGATGGGTATTCTTATTATTTTAATGACAAGAAAATTACGGCGAGAGCGCGGTGATTATGAAAGATTTTCAAAAATAAAATTGATTGCCGGCGGATTGCTTATGGCAGGTATTATAGCGGCGGTCATCTCCGAATTTTAATTTTTTAGTTTTACAGCTCTATAATTTATATCAATTTAACAAAATAACGCGACCGCGAAATTTTGTTAAATTGATTGTTAAAATATAAGACTGATAATTGACGATAATGCGGTTTTCTGCTAGCATTTCGAAAGAAGTTATTTTTGTTTTTTGAGAAAAATACCAAAAAGAGGAGACAGATGGATAATCTATATATCGGAATTATCGCGGCATTGGTGCTTATTGCTTTAATTCTTAGCGTTTCAAGAAGGAGGAAAGGATGAAAATTATTGAAAGGAAGGCTACATCCAGCAATCTTAAGATTATTCTGGCGCCGATGGCGGGTATTAAAACAGTAACAGGGATTTTTAGCGTTCGGGCCGGTTGGAAATATGAAACCGAAAAAAATCATGGCGTCGCGCATTTTTTGGAGCATATGGCTTTTAAAGGCACAAAAAAACGCCCTACGACTCTTGATATTGCGAAAGAAGTGGAAGGCCGCGGCGGCGTTTGGAATGCTGATACATCCGAGGAAGTAATGAATTATTGGATCAAACTTCCGTGTCAGTATATGGAAGTTGTCTGTGATATTCTTTCCGATATGCTTTTTAATTCGCTTTTGAGTTCCGAAGAAATAGAAAAAGAAAAAGGAACAATTATCCAGGAACTGCGGATGGGTAAAGATATGCCCTCAAGATACGTTGGGGCGACTCTTTGGCCAAAACTGCTTTATGGATCTCAACCGGCTGGACGCGAAGGCGTTGGTACTGAAAACAGTATTAAGGCAATGACAAGATGGTACTTTACGAAATTTCTTGAAAATTTATACACGGATGAAAACGCGGTTTTCTGTCTGGCGGGAAAAATCGCGGATATTGAGGAAACGTTTGTCTGTATTAATAATCTTTTTTGCGGCATAGAAAAAGGAAAACCGAAGATTGTTAAGTCAGCCGTGATTGAATCTCAATTAGAACCAGCAATGCTTTTTGAAAACAGAGATATTGAGCAAAGTCATATAATTTTGGGAGTGAGGGCGTATAATGTTCATCATTCCAAAGTTGTTGCGCTGGCTGTATTGGATACAATTTTGGGCGGGAATATGAGCTCGCGGATGTTTCTGGAAATAAGGGAGAAAAGAGGATTGGCGTATTATGTGGGAACTTTTTTCGATAACCAATCGGATGTGGGAAATTTCGGCACGTACGCCGGTATTGCCAGGGAAAAATTGCCGGAAGCGATAACGGTCATTATTGACGAGTACAAAAAGCTCTGCGACGAAAAGGTAACTGATGACGAGTTGCAAAGAGCAAAAGATTATCTCATCGGTTTTTCGCAAATGTATTTGGAATCGTCAAGCGCAGTTGCTTCTTTTTTGAGTCGGCAATGGATTATGAAAAATAAAATTGAGCCTTTCCCTAAAATAGTTAAAAAAATTCAGGCTGTTACCGCCCAAGACGTGCAGGAAGTCGCCCAAGAAATTTTCGTGAATAAGGGTTTGAATCTGGCGATAGTCGGTCCTCATCAGGATATGGAAGAAGAATTTTTGAAAATTCTCAAATTCTAACTATAATTCGCCTTCGAATAAAATCGAGGGCGTTTTTGTTTGAGAAAAATTGTGGTATTCTCATGATTATGAAGATTGTTGCCGACTTTCATATTCACTCAAAATATTCGCGGGCGGTTTCGAGAGATATGAATTTGGAAACGCTCGATATTTGGGCGAAAAAGAAAGGAATTCAAGTGATGGGAACAGGGGATTTTACCCACCCTCAATGGTTTAGTGAAATCAAGACAAAACTTGAACCGGCAGAACTCGGACTTTTCAGGTTAAAATCAGAGCTGGATTCGCCGACACGTTTTATGCTTACAGTTGAAATTTCGAGCATTTATTCGAAAAACGGGAAAACCCGCCGCGTGCATAATCTTATTTTCAGCCCCTCTATTGAAACCGCTGAAAAAATAAACACAACCCTTTCTTTAATCGGAAATATAAAAAGTGACGGCAGGCCTATTCTTGGCTTGGATTCGAAAAAACTTCTTCAAATCGTTCTTGGTATTGATCCGAGATGCGTTTTTATTCCGGCTCACGCCTGGACGCCCTGGTTTTCCGTTTTCGGCTCAATGTCGGGTTTTGATTCGCTTGAAGAGTGTTTTGAAGACTTGAGCGGAAATATTTTTGCGATTGAAACCGGGCTTTCGTCGGATCCGGCGATGAATTGGCGGCTTTCGATGCTCGATAAAATATCTTTGATCTCTAATTCAGATTCCCATAGTCCGCAGAAGATAGGCAGGGAAGCGAATGTTTTCGATTGCGAACTTTCTTACGATGGATTAATTGATGCAATTAAATCGCGCGACCCCAAAAAATTTCTCTTTACCGTCGAATTTTTTCCCGAAGAAGGGAAATATCATTACGACGGCCACCGGCTTTGCAATGTTTCGATGTCGCCTCAAGAAACAAAAAGTAATAAAGGAATTTGTCCCAAGTGCCGTAAGCCGATGACAATCGGAGTAATGAACAGGGTAGACAAATTAGCCGACAGAAAAGTCGGAGAAGGAAAAGAAGGAAGAATTCCTTTCCTTAGCCTTATTCCTCTTAATGAAATTATTGCCGATATTTTCGGCATGGGGGTTTCCTCTCTGAAAGTTAGAAAGGAATATGAACAGCTTGTCGAAGCCGTTGGCAATGAATTTAAAGTTTTAATGGACGCGGATTACGGAGAATTGAAAAAAAATACTTCCGAGAAAATCGCATCGGGCATTATCAGTGTTCGCGCAGGAAGAGTAGAATTGATTCCTGGTTACGATGGTGAATACGGCAAAATTAAAGTACTTAAAAATGAGAAGGAGAAAGCAACATCTCTTCAATCGCGGCTCTTCTAGTATTATCTGTAATAGCTTAAAATAAAGATAATGATAAAAAATCTTTTCCTGCCGATAAATAAAATTGTAAAAGTTTTAATACTGTCCGATTTCATTATTATTTCGGCTTTTGGTTTTGTGGCGCCGATTTTCGCTCTTTTTCTTACAGGCAAAATTCAGGGCGGAACCATAGAAACCGTCGGTTATGCCGCGGCTATTTACTGGATTGCGGCGGTTTTAACCCGCTTGCCTATTGCCAGGCGCATAGATAAAACAAAATCGGAAAAAGACGATTTTTATTTTATGATTTTCGGCTCTATCTTGATCGCCATAGTGCCCTTTCTTTGGATTGTTAGTTCTAAAATTTGGCATATCTACTTCATTCAAGCGCTTTACGGTTTGGGCTATTCTTTGCGCCTTCCGGGCTGGTATGGCATGTTTACCCGCCATATAGATAAGGGTCACGAGGGTTATGAATGGAGTTTCGATTCTTTGGTATCCGGCGTCGGGAGCGGCATTACGGCGGCTTTGGGCGGTATCATGGCCGCGAGAATGGGTTTTAATGTTTTATTTATTGTTATCGGCGCTCTTTCGATTATCGGTTCGGCTGTTTTGATTTTTCTTTATTATATCGTTGAACCGGATCATGGTAGCGAGCCAAAAGGATTGAGTTTGGACGGAAAAACGTAAATTATATTAGAGCTTATAAAAAACTAGGCCCCACAATTTCTGCGGGGCCATTTATTTAATTGGATTTTTACAAAGAGCTACGAAGGAAGGAAACAAAAGGAAAGGCGTAAGCCTTAATGATTTTTTAGAACTTAGTGCTCTATATTTTTTAATGAGCCGTTGGTAGCTCGCCTTTTTTAATCCCGCTTCCTTAATCGGAATCTAATTTAAGAATACGTCAAATTCGCAACCGAAACAAATTTAAACTGTGGATATCTTTTTATGGTATCATATAAATATTCATGAAAAATGAAGAAATAGCGCGAATATTATATGAAATTGCTCTTTATTTGGAAATGAAGGAAGTGGCTTTTAAGCCGGCTGCTTATGAAAAAGCGGCAGAGTCTATTGAAGCGCTGGAAGAAGACGTGGAAGATATTTACAAAAAAGGAGGATTGAAAGCTCTTGAAGATATTCCTGCGATAGGAAAAGGTATTAGTGAAAGAATCAAGGAATATTTAGAAACAGAGCGCATTAAAGATTACGAAAAACTAAAAAAACAAATTCCGGTTGATATTCAAACATTGTCGGCTATCGAAGGGATAGGTCCCAAATTGATTAAACTTTTTTATCAGAAACTCAAAATCAAAAATATCGGTGATTTGGAACGCGCCGCCAAAGCAGGAAAACTGGCAAAACTGCCTCATAGCGGCGAAAAACTACAGGAAAAAATTTTAAAAGGAATAGAATTTTACAGGCGTTCTCACTCGAGATTTCTACTTGGAGCTGCTTTGCCTCTGGCCGATAAGATTGAAAAAAGACTGAATAAGGCAAAAAGCGTGATAAAAGCCGCTTGTGCCGGTTCTTTGCGTCGTAGACAAGAAACAATCGGCGATTTGGATTTTTTGGTTGCTTGCCCCGAGCGAAGTCGAGGAGTCGTTATGGATTTTTTCGTCTCTATGCCGGAAGTTATTCATGTTTTCGCCAAAGGTTCAACAAAATCAATGGTTCAATTAAGAAGTGGAATCGCGGCCGATTTGCGCGTTGTTGATGAAAAATCTTTCGGCGCCGCCCTTCAATATTTTACCGGCAACAAAGACCACAATATTAAATTGCGGAAAATCGCGATTAAAAAAGGATATAAACTTAATGAATATGGTTTGTTTCGCGGCAAAAAACAAATCGCCGGCCGCGACGAAAAAGAAATTTACGAAAAACTCGGATTGGCGTGGATTCCTCCGGAAATAAGAAATAATCTTAATGAGATAGAAGCCGGGCAAGAAAATAAAATTCCGCGCCTCGTAGAATTAAGAGATATTAAGGGTGATTTGCAGGTTCACAGCAATTGGTCTGACGGTTCCAACTCTATTGAAGAAATGGCAATGGCGGCAAAAAAAATCGGCTATCAATATACCGCAATTACAGACCATACGAAAGATTTGGCAATGACCGGCGGTTCTGATGAAAAAAGATTATTGAAGCAAATGTCGGAAATCGATAAAATCAATGAAAAACTTTTCAAAAAAGGAAATTTCAGAATTTTGAAAGGCGCGGAAGTGAATATCAGAAAAGACGGTTCGCTGGATATCAAAGACGAAGTTTTGGAAAAACTTGATATTGTCGGAGCGGCAGTTCATTCAAGTTTTAATCTTTCAAAAGAAGAACAGACAAAGAGATTAATTAGAGCAATGGAAAATCTTCATATCGATATTATTTTCCATCCTTCGGGCCGCCTGCTCGGTCAGCGGCCGGGGATTGAATTAGATTGGGATGAAATTTTTAAAGCGGCAAAAGAAACAGGAACAATTTTAGAAATAAACGCTCAGCCGAGCAGGCTTGATTTAAATGACGATAATATCCGCCGCGCGAAAAATATGGGCATAAAACTTTCCGTCGGCACTGACGCTCATTCCACAGCCGAACTTTCCTACAATATCTACGGGATTTCCCAGGCCCGCCGCGGCTGGTGCGAAAAAAAAGACGTGATAAATACAATGAACTTTCCCGAAATCTTGGCGTTTCTCAAAAAGCCGAAAAGCAAAAGGTTTTAAAATATGCTAAAATAGAGGAATGAGCGACGAGACGATTCTTTCGGTGAAAAATTTGACGGTGGATTTTAATGAACATGCTATTTTGAGTGATGTTTCTTTCGATGTTAAAAAAGGAGAAATTTTAGTTGTCATCGGGCCGAATGGCGCCGGAAAGACCGTTCTTTTTAAGGCGCTCCTCGGACTTATCCCTTATCGAGGAGAAATTAAGTGGCAAAATAATGTTCGTATCGGTTATGTACCCCAGCGGTTTAATACGAGCAGAGATTTTCCTTTGACAACCGAAGAATTTATGCAACTTGCTCCGCCCAAGAACAACCGCGAAGCGTTATTTCGGTCTTTGAAACTCGTGGGATTTAGCGGAGACGAACATCATTTAGAACATCATATTCTCGGTCGAAAATTGGGATTGCTTTCTTCCGGCGAACTTCAGCGAGTTTTGATTGCCGCCGCGCTTTTGGATAAACCGGATGTTTTGCTTTTTGACGAACCAACCAGCGGAATTGATATTGGTTCCGAAGAAGCGATTTATGAACGGCTTAAAAAATTAAACAAAGAAGAAAATTTCACGATGCTTTTGATTTCGCACGATTTAAGCGTTGTGCATCGTTGGGCTACTAATGTCTTATGTTTGAACAAAAAAGAAGTTTGTTTTGGCGAACCTCGCGTTGCCATTACTCCCGACGTGTTTAAGGAGCTTTACGGAGAGGAAAAGTCTCTTTACAAGCATAATCATCACGAGATGGCGTAAATTATGGCAATTGATTTTCAATTTATAACAAGTTTGATTATCGGAATCGCGATTGGAGCCGCCAGCGGATTTTTGGGCGCGTTCATGATTTTAAAAAGAATGGCTCTTGTGGGAGACGCGTTGACTCACGTTGCTTTGCCGGGAATAGGCTTTGCTCTTCTTCTGGGCATTAATCCTTTTTTCGGAGCTTTCGCATTGCTGTTTTTGGCAATGATTTTAATCTGGAAGCTGGAGCAGAGAACAGATTTGTCGATTGAAACCATCGTAGGAATATTTTTTGCTTCCAGCTTGGCAATTGGTATTCTCGTAATTCCCGATTTGGAACTTTATGAAGCTCTTTTCGGAGATATTTCCAGGGTGGGATTATGGGATGGAATTTTCGCTTTAATTGCCGCCGGAGGGATTTTTATAATAATGATAAAGATCGCGGATAAGATGCTGATGGGAATTATTTCAGAAGATTTGGCGATTTCTTCTGGTATTAAAATCCGCAGATTAAATTTTATTTTCTTATTTTTGGTAGCTGTTATCGTTGCTTTGGGGGTTAAAGTTGTAGGCAGTCTTTTGATGGGCGGGTTAGTGATTATTCCGGCGGCCGCGGCAAGAAATATCAGCCGGAGTTTTCGGCAATTCGCGTTTTGGAGCAGTATTTTTGGATTAATCAGCGCGGGATGCGGAATATATGTCGCGAAAATATTCGCGATTTTACCCGGTCCGACGGTGATTCTTTTCAGCGCCGCCATTTTTTTGATTTCTTTGATATTTAAACGACGCTAAAAATCCGCCCTTATGAGCGGATTTTTTTACTATCTCAATTTTTTCGCGATTTCTGCGAAAATTTCAGGATGTTTTTCGGCTAATTCGGCGAGGATTTTTCTGTTTAAGCCGATATTCGCCTTCTTTAATTTATTCATGAAAACACTGTAAGACATTCCATTTTCGCGGCAGGCGGCATTAATTTTTATCTGCCACAATTTTCTGAAATTTCCTTTTTTCTTTCGGAGGTCGTGAAAGCGGTGGACGCCGGCGTGAAGAAGAGCTTCTTTTGCTAAGCGTTCTTTCGATTTTCTTCCCCAGCGAAATCCTTTCGTCTGTTTTAAAACGTTTCGCCGTCTTTTTAATGAAATGATGCCTCTTTTAACTCTCGTCATAATTTAAGCGTTAGGCAAATATTGCCCCAATTCCTTTTTACCGATATTCAATTCCTCCCACCTTTTTTTGCCGAGTTGTTTGGAGCGTTTCTGTTTTGCCCGAAAATGGATTTTGCCGCCTTTTCGGATTAATACTTTTCCACTGCGCGTGATTTTCAGGCGCTTTTGCAATGATTTATTTGTCTTTGTCATTTTTTATTTAATTTTTTCTATTATGATGCCGATGCCGGTAGGTCCTGATTTTGGGCCATCGACAATCTTACAATTTTCCGTGATTAAAGGCAAGATGCGTTCAATTCTTTCTTTAAGGAAATTTTTATCAAGATATTTTGCCTGGCCCCTCAATAAAAGTTCAACTTTTACGCGATGTCCTTCTTTTAAGAATTCCGAAGCCTGTTTTGCTTTTACTTCCAGATCGTGTTGAGATGTCCCGATTTTAGTTCGGATAATTTTTGTTTCTACTTCCCGGGATTTTTTCGACGCTTCCTGCATTTTCTTCTTCTCTTTGTACTGGTATTTTCCGTAATCCATTATTTTTGCGATTGGAGGGTTGGCGGTTGGAGATATCTCTATCAGATCTAATCCTTTGTCTTTTGCCATCTGAAGAGCGGCCGCAATTTCAAGAATCCCCAAATTATTTCCGTTATCGTCTATGACTCTTAGGGGCGAAGCGTTTATTTGATTGTTGATACGCGTTCTTTTAATCAGATGATTTTATTATAGGGGATTTCGAAAATTTAGGCAAGAAGATGAGATTTGCCCGCTCCATACAAACCTAATAATGAAAAAGAACCTTACTAAAAGCATGGTTCTTTTTCATTATGGAGATGGCGAGATTTGAACTCGCGTGAAGAAGCTAAATGCACCATCCTCTACAAGCTTATTCCGGTTATATAAGATTGCGTTTCAAGCCGGACGAAATGCGCAAAATTTCTCCTTCTTTTTTGTTGTTCCGCATCGAAGGTTTGCGGGACCGAGTCCGAAAATGACGCCTCTGTCTTTTTATCGGACATCAAAAGAGAGACGGCTTCCTCCTTAAATTAGGCGAAAGCAAAAGCAGGTTTATTTACTGCATTTAATTTTGTTGAACGGAAATATTATAGAGGTGACCGATCATCCTCTGCTTGCCAATAGCGCAGTCGAACTTCTTTCGAAGCCTTACATCCCCGTTAAAAGCCTTTAATTTCTCGGTCAATTTTTCTTTTCACTTCTTTTTCCTTGATGCGTTCGCGTTTGTCGTATTTTTTAAGTCCACGACCGATAGCAAAGGCAAGTTTCAAAAAACCTTTTTTAGTATATATCCCAAGAGATATTAAAGTCAAACCGGCTTCATTGCTTTTACCGTTTAAATAGGCGATTTCTTTCTTTTTAAGGAGCAGGCGCCGGGTAGCTTGAGAGTCGTAATTTTTCGGAGTGTTCGCCGATTGATACGGCGGAATATCCATACCCACGATAAAGGCTTCGTTTCCCCTGATAATAACCCGCGAACCCGCAAGAGACCCTCTTCCGTTTTTCAGCGCTTTTACCTCGAATCCTTTTAATTCCAAACCGGCTTCGAATTTCTCGAGTATTTCGTAATCGTGATATGCTTTTCTGTTTTCGATCAAGCTCATAACCCCATCTTATCATAAATTTTTTCGTAAATTCAATTCCCTCTTCTTAAAAATTATTTTTTATGTTATCATAAAAAAATATGGCAAAAGAATTTATATATGAAGAAGAAAAATATCAAATAGATTGCTCAAAAAGCGTTACAAGCGCCGGCGACATGGACCCCGCCACAAAAACTATTTTAGTGGATAAAGATTTGCCCGAAAAGTTTCACGAAGGAATCGCTGTACATGAAATAGAAGAAAGAAAATATCTGCTTAAAGGTCACAGCTATGTTTATTCCCATAACGAAGCTCAGAAGAAAGAACTCGAATTTTACGAACAGAAATACGGTAAAGACAAGAGCTTGGAAGTGCTTAAAGAGGAGGAAGCCGTTGTTTTGACCATTACCCGCCGCCATTCAACGCCGAAGAAAAACAAAATATTAAAAGCCGAAGAAGAAATTCCTGAAGTTTCTCTGAATTCTCCTGCTATCGAAATGCGCACGATACAGCAGGCCGCTTTTGAAGGCAAAAGATACATTATTGACCATGACGAAAGATTGGTCGGCACGCTTGTTGATGTTTACGAAAAGGGAAATATCATATACATTGACCGCGACGTGCCCGAACGTTTTTTCGAAGGGCTTGCCTTGAGCGAATTGATAACGAGAAAATTTTTAAGAAAGGGTTTGGGCTGGTCAGCTGCGTATGTTGAAGGCGACAAGGCCGAGAAAGATTATTATATCGTTAAATACGGCGCCGTTGAAGGCGAGGAACTTTATAACGACGAATTGAAATTTCAGGCGTGGAAATTTGAACAGGAGAAAAAAGAACTCAAAGAAGAAGGCGGCCACAAAGTTATCTACGAAAAAGACGAAATTCTCCCGAAATAGTCTTAGGTGAACACGGCACTTGCAAAATTTTGAGGATGGTGTATAATGTAGCACAAGTAGCAAAAAGGTCGAAAGCTACGGAATTGTAAGTAATTGTAAGCATGCCTCGTACTTGTTTGTATAGTTCGGGGTTTAATCTGACTAATACAATGGCTGAAAAATTTCAAGACCAAGAGTTTCTTGAATATCTCGTAAAGTCTTTAGTCGACAATCCATCTGCGGTAAAGGTTGACCGCAAGGTTGATGAAATGGGAGTTCTTATGACTCTCAAAATTGACCAAGAAGATATGGGCAAGATCATCGGCCGCATGGGCAATACCGCGAAAGCGATTCGAACTCTCTTGAGAATCGTAGGACTCAAAAACCACGCTCGAGTGAATTTGAAAATCGAAGAGCCTGCGGAAGGAGGTCGGCGTCCGTCTAAAAAAACTGTTGATGAAGCAGTGGACGACCTGAAGCTCTAAATTTAGTTTAAAAAAGAAAGAAGCCGTGATATGATGAATATTACGGCTTCTTTCTTTATGATCATTTTCCATATCATAACAATATTTCCGGATATTTTTTCTTCATATTTTAATGAAAGCATTTTAAGGCGCGCGCAAGAAAAAAAAATTATAAAAATAAAAATTTACAATATCCGTGATTTTGCAAAGGATAAGCATAAGACTGCCGATGACCGGCCCTATGGAGGAGGCGCGGGAATGGTAATGCGCGCTGAACCGATAATAAGAGCGGTTGAATCTGTTTTAAAGAAAATTCCGCCCAAGGCGGATCGGCCTCGGGCAGAAAAAATTATTCTTTTTTCTGCCAAAGGAAAACAATTTAATCAAGAAATGGCTTTTAATTGGTCTAAGAAATATAGGGATATTATAATGATATGCGGCCGCTATGAAGGCATTGATGAGCGAGTTAAAAAAGTCTTGAAAGCGCAAGAAATTTCTATCGGCCCTTATGTTTTAACGGATGGCGAAATCCCCGCAATGATTTTAGTTTCCAGCATTTCGCGCCATATTCCTGGCGTTTTAGGAAAAATAGAATCGCTTGAAGAAAATAAAGGGTCTTATCCCGCCTATACTCGGCCCGAGGTTTTTAAGTGGAAAGGTAAAAAATATCGCGTTCCTAAGATTTTGTTATCCGGCGACCATAAGAGAATTTCCGAATGGCGTAAAAAATATGGTAAAATAATCTAATTATGCTCTGGGTTATATTGGCTCTTGCCGCTTATTTTCTGCTCGCGATAGTGGAGTTTATTGATAAGCGCATTCTTTCTTCGCCGGCGATTAGCGCTTTGCCTTACGCTTTTTACGCAAATCTTTTGGTTTCGTTTTCTTTAATTTTTTGGCCTCTGGATTTTTCCTGGCTTCCGCCTTTAATTATCGTTTTTGCGTTAGTAGGAGGCATTACTTTTTTCGCCGGGACCTATTTTTTGTACGGGGCGATTATTAAAGGAGAGGTATCGAGGGTTATTTCTATTGTCGGCGGAATTTCGCCGATTTTGATTTTTCTTTTTTCTATTGTATTTTTGGAAGAAAAATTCCGCGCCCATTCTTTAATAGCTCTTTTGTTTTTGATTACAGGAAGCGTTTCGCTTTCTTTTACAAAGAATGGGAAAAAATTCATGTTTGGGAAACATTTTTTTCTCCTCTCGTTTTTAGCCGCTTTCTTTTTCGCGGCCTCTTACGGTTTGACCAAGGCGGTTTTTTTAAAAACTTCATTTTTAAACGGCTTCATTTGGATACGCGTCGGTACTTTGCTCTGCGTCATTTTTGTTTTTTTAATGCCGCGCTTAAGAAAAGTTATTCTTGAAAGTTCTCGCGGATTTTCGTCGCGGCTAACGGCGCTTTTTTTTATCGATAAAGGTATTAGCGCTATTGCCCATATAATTTTAAATTACGCGATTAAACTTGGTTCTGTCGCTATCGTAAGCGCTCTTCAAGCCGTGGAATATGCGTTTATTTTTCTTTTGGCATTGGGCCTTTCGTTTTTTTGCCCCCGTATTTTTTATGAATCGCTTGCGCCTAAGCACGTAATACCGAAAATAATCGGCATTGCGCTGGTTTCTTTTGGCGTAGCGTTTCTTTTTATCGGTGGAGCCTGAAAAAATATGGCAAAAAAAATTATAATTATTCTCGGTATTTCTTTAATGGTGATTTTTATCGGCGCGTATTTTATTCTGCAAACTGTTCCGCCCAAAGAGCCGAAAATATTCGGAGTAACTTTTTCAGAACCTTTTGCCAAAGAACTCGGCCTTGATTGGCAAAAAGCCTATGAGGCGATTTTTAATGACCTTGGAATTCGTTCCGTTCGCATCCCTGTTTATTGGCCCGAAGTTGAACCCGAAGAAGATAAATTTGTTTTTGATGATATTGATTGGCAGCTTGAGAAAGCCGAAGAATATAATGCTAAAGTTATTTTGGTAATCGGCAGAAAAGTGCCGCGCTGGCCTGAATGTTTTGAAGCGGATTGGGCAAAAAATTTGCCGGAAAGCGAAAAACAAAAATTAATTTTGGGAGTATCAAAAAAAATAATTGAAAGATACAAAGATAATCCGGCTGTTTGGGCCTGGCAAGTTGAAAATGAACCGTTTTTGTCTTTTGGCGAATGCCCTAAATTAGATAAAACTTTTCTTGATGAAGAAATAAGTCTTGTGCGCGGCTTATCAGATAAGCCGGTTATAGTTTCAGATAGCGGAGAATTCGGAACATGGTTTCAAGCTGCCAAAAGAGGAGATATTTTCGGAAGCACGCTTTATCGCTATGTTTACACTAATTTTTTCGGTTATATAACTTATCCATTGCCGCCATCATTCTTCCGGTTAAAACAGGGATTTTTAAAATTATTTGTCGGAGAGAAGCCAATGATAGTCGTTGAGCTCCAGGCCGAACCGTGGATGCCCAGAACATTACGCGATATTCCCATTGAAGAGCAATTTACCCATTTTAATCCGGAAAGATTTCGGGAAATTTTACAATACATAAAAGGCACCGGTTTTGACACCTTCTATTTTTGGGGCGCGGAGTGGTGGTATTGGTTGAAAATGCAAGGCTATCTGGAGATGTGGGATATTGCCAAGGAGACCGTTTCTAATACGAACACAAGATGATATAATTTTTGCGGTCGCATATTTTATATTATGATAAAAGAATAAATTATGAAATTGGAATTTCCAAAAAATTTTTATTGGGGTTCAGCGACATCTTCTCATCAGGTGGAGGGGAATAATCATAATGATTGGAGCGAATGGGAAAAGAAAAATGCCAAACGGTTAGCTGAATCGGCTAAGAATAAGGCGTGGCCGGATTACATTTTGGATAAATACCCTAATCCTTTGCAGGAAGAAAATTATATTTCCGGACGGGCTTGCGACCATTACAACCGTTTTCGCGAGGATTTTGATATTGCGAAACAACTAGGTCATAATGCCTATCGGTTTTCAATTGAATGGTCGCGGATTGAACCCGAGGAAGGAAAGTTTGATGAAAAAGAGATAGAGCATTATCGCCAGGTGATTTCGGCCTTGAAAGAACGGGGGATGGAGCCGTTTGTGACGCTTTGGCACTGGACAATTCCTTTGTGGTTTAGAGATAAAGGCGGTTGGCTGAATAAAAATGCACCAAAATATTTTGAACGATATTCTAACAAAATTTCGCGGTCGCTACAAAATGTTAGATTTTGGATTACTTTGAACGAGCCGGCTGTTTATACTTCTTTGAGTATGATCAAGGGAACTCAGCCGCCAGGAAACAAAAGTATTTTTAAATCAGCAAAGGCAAAAGCAAATCTTATTAAAGCGCATAAATTAGCTTATAAAGCAATTCACTCAATTTCTAACTCTGCATTGGTTGGCGTGGGAAATTCAGCAAATTTTTTTATTCCCCACAAAAATAAATTATATAATAAGCTTTTGGTAAAAATTATTTCTTACTTAGAAGGCAGTTTTTTTAAAAAAATAAGGAAAAATATTGATTATATCGCATTTCAATATTATCGTTCCGTAGATATAGGATTTAAGTTGGGCGGCAGTTTTTTAGGAATAATTGAAAACAATCTTGATTCCGGTGGTGAACGAACTGATTTAGGTTGGAAGATATACCCTGAAGGAATATATTATTTTCTTAAAAATTTACAAAAATATAATTTACCGATTTATATTATGGAAAACGGACTGGCTGACGCACGAGATGAAAAGCGGGAGAAATTCATCAAAGAGCATTTGAAGTGGGCGCATAAGGCAATTAGCGAAGGTGTTGATGTGCGCGGATATTTTTATTGGTCTTTGCTAGATAATTTTGAATTTGTTGAGATTCGCGGTTTTTGGCCGAGATTCGGGCTGGTGAAGGTGGATTATAAGACGTTTGAGAGAAAAATAAGGCCAAGTGCTTGGGAATACAAGAAGATTATTGAGGAAGGATTAGATGTCAACGTGGCAGGTTGATATTTGACGTCGAGATTTAATTTGAATAGAATTCTAATATGAGCAATAAGAAGATTAAAAAAGCAAAAGGAGTAACAATTGACACGTTGGCAGGTATGGTCAAAAAGGGATTTGACCATATGGACGAGAGATTTAATCAGGTAGATAAAAGATTGGATCAGCACGAAAAAAGATTTGAAGATTTGGAACAGGGTCAAGAAGAAATAAAACTGAAATTAGGCGATGTAGCTTATCGTTTTGAATTAGTTGAGCTTGAACGACGGGTAAATATTTTAGAGAGAAAAGCAAATAAACGATAAAATGCCCTCTTGACACGGATTTTTAGGCGCTTATAATAGAAACATATGTAGAATTTATTGTTGAAAATTTACATGAAGTGAATCCGCGATTGGCCGTTGCAAAACAGTAATCAATCGCGGGTTTATTTTTACCCGAGTACTTTGAAAATTTATTCCACTGACATTATTATATTTATTATTTTTTCTTTTGTTCCGTTTTATTTTGAGCTTTGAAACTCAAAAATAATTTTGGAAATTTATTTTCAAAATTTTATGAGAGTTTGATCCTAGCTCAGGACGAACGCTGGCGGCGTGGATAAGGCATGCAAGTCGCGCGAATACTAAAGCTTTGCGCAAGCAAGGTGTTGGTGTGAGCGGCGAACGGGGTAGTAATACGCAGGAACATCCCATCGAGACGGGTACAACCAGTCGAAAGATTGGCTAATTCCCGATAGCTCCCGAAAGGGTAAAGGAGTAATCCGCTCGATAATTGGCCTGCGGCCTATCAGCTAGTTGGTAAGGTAAAAGCCTACCAAGGCTATGACGGGTAGGGGGCGTGAGAGCGTGTTCCCCACCAATGGCACTGCGATACGGGCCATACACCTACGGGTGGCTGCAGTCGAGAATTTTCCACAATGGGCGAAAGCCTGATGGAGCGACGCCGCGTGAATGAAGAAGCTCTTCGGAGCGTAAAGTTCTTTTGTAGCGGAGAAAATCGCCGCAAGGCGACTGATAGTACGCTACGAATAAGGGGCTGCTAAACTCGTGCCAGCAGCAGCGGTAATACGAGTGCCCCGAGCGTTGTCCGGATTTACTGGGCGTAAAGGGTGTGTAGGAGGCTTTGTTAGTCCTTTTTTAAAGACCCCGGCTTAACCGGGGAATGAAGGGGAAACGGCAAGGCTTTGAGGATGCGAGAGGTTAATGGAACTCTAGGTGTAGGGGTGAAATCCGTTGATATCTAGGGGAACACCAAAGGCGAAAGCAATTAACTGGCGCATTTCTGACTCTGAAACACGAAAGCGTGGGGATCAAAAAGGATTAGATACCCTTGTAGTCCACGCCCTAAACGATGTTCTCTAGCTATTCGAAGTATCGACCCTTCGTGTGGCGAAGCTAACGCGTTAAGAGAACCGCCTGGGAAGTACGGCCGCAAGGCTAAAACTCAAAGGAATAGACGGGGACTTGCACAAGCAGTGGATCATGCGGTTTAATTCGATGCTAAACGAAGAACCTTACCAGGGCTTGAAATCCAATCGACGTTCACCAGAAACGGTGAATTTCTCACAAGGACGGTTGGACAGGTGATGCATGGCTGTCGTCAGTTCGTGTTTTGAATTGTTCCCTTAAGTGGGGTAACGAACGCAACCCTTATCGTCTGTTACAAGTGTCAGGCGAGACTGCCCCCACCTTTGCGCATTAGCGCAAAGAAAGCACGAAATTCGAAGCACGAAATTCGAAACGTTTAGAATTTTGAATTTATAATTTAGAATTTGTTTCGGATTTCGAATTTAGGATTTCGGATTTCCTTTGTTCGCTAGTGAACAAAGGTGGGGGAGGAAGGCGAGGATGACGCCAAGTCAGCATGTCCCTCTGATGCCCTGGGCTACACGCATGATACAATGGCCGGTACAAAGAGTCGCAAAGCCGTAAGGCGAAGCTAATCTCATCAAAGCCGGTCCTAGTTCGGATTGAGGTCTGCAACTCGACCTCATGAAGTTGGAATTGCTAGTAATCGCGGGTCAGCTATACCGCGGTGAATACGTTCTCAAGTCTTGTACTCACCGCCCGTCAAGTCAAGAAAGCCGGGAGTACCCAAAATGTCGCTTCGGCGAAACTAAGGTAAGCTCGGTAATAGGGACTAAGTCGTAACAAGGCACGGCTAGCGGAAGCTGGTCGTGGATTTTTAAACTAAACTACGTTTTGTTTTCTACGGAAGACAGATCAAGTTAGGTCGGTCCCGATTCGTCGGGATTAGGTATTGGTCTCGGAGCCTTAAATTGAGATTTCTCTCTGCCCGAGAGATAAAACTCGGAGTTATCCCGCCTTCGGCGGGATGCTCAATCCCGTATTCGCCTAACGGCGAACGGGATTGGCAACGGAACAAAAGAAAGGATGATAATGTATCAAAAACGCCTTTAAATAAGGCGTTTTTGAGTATTGACAATTATTTTTTAGAATATAGAATATTAGCGTATAATTCTTGCCATGGCTGTTATTTTACGCTAAACTGGATTAAGATAATTAAAACAAAGGGAAGATTAAAAGCATATCAATACCTACAACATTGGGAAAATATAAATATTATTTAAAAAAACCAAAATCGGAAATAGCCAAAGATGTTATGAAGTGGCTATTAATATCGGGAACGATAATCATTGCCGCACAATCACCTTATTTTATAATAAATTTCTTGAGAAATTATCGAGCCTGGAAGAAATACCCGAAAAAGAAAGTCGGCGATACTTTTTCGAATCTTAGAAAACAGGGATTTCTGGAAATAGAAAGAAGAGCTAATCAAATTTACATTCATCTAACCGAGGAAGGCAGAAAAAGAGCCGGTATGTTTCAGATAAACAGTTTGGAAATTAAAAAGCCAAGAAAATGGGATAGAAAATGGAGAATTGTAATTTTCGATATTGCTCAATTAAAGAAGATTCAACGAGAGGCATTCCGGGGAAAATTAAAAGAACTTGGTTTTTTTTGTCTACAAAAGAGCGTTTGGGTGCATCCTTTTGAATGCCGCGCTGAAATAGAATTATTAAGAGACTTTTTCGTTTTGTCCGAAGATGAATTGAGATTAATAGTCGCGGAAAAAATAGGGAGCGACAATAAATTAAGAGAATATTTTAAATTGACTGAAAATTGATAATTGCTTTAATTTTCTTAATTTATAACTGTACAATTAATAATAGATTAATAATAGGGTAATAGAATTAGAATAGGGTATAGGTAGCGTATAATTAAAGTCATGGCTTAGATTGTACGCTATAATTTAATAAAATTAGGAATTAATTTATCAGGAATTAATTTATTTTGACGCAGTTTTTTATTTTTGTTAATATTTGAATATAAAAATTGGGCGCGTAGTTAAGTGGTATAACGCTGTCCTGATAAGACAGAGGCCGAAGGTTCGATTCCTTCCGCGCCCACAAAAACCATTTTTTTATGGTTTTTTATTTTGTTCAATTTTTGGTAAGATAAAAATATGTCCAGAATAAGGGTAGGAGTATTGCGCGGGGGGCCGTCGGTAGAGCATGAAGTTTCGATTAAAACAGGCGAAAATGTTTTGCGGTATTTACCGAAGGATAAATATGAAGGAGTTGATATAGTTCTCCAAAAAGACGGCCAATGCCTTTTTAATAATTCGCCCCAGTATTTTCAAAAAGCGAATTATTTAGTGGACGTTGTTTTTAACGCGCTTCACGGCTATTTTGGAGAAGACGGAAAAGTACAGCAAATTTTAAATAACTTGAATTTACCCTATACCGGTTCGGGAGCCCTGTCTTCAAGTATTGCGATGAATAAAGTTTTAAGCAGGGATATTTTTGCGAAATCCGGATTGAAAATTCCGCGGGCAATTGTTGTAAAGGAAGATGAGCCATTAGATGAAGCCGCGGGAAAAATTTTCCGCACAATGAATCCTTTTTGGGTGGTAAAACCGGCGTCGGGCGGTTCGTCAATCGGCGTTACTATTGCCAGAAATTTTCCGGAATTGGTAGAGGCGTTGGAAAATGCTTTTAGACTGGATTCGACGGTTATCGTTGAAGAATATATTAAAGGAAGAGAGGTCACATGCGGCGTTCTTGAAAATTTTCGCGACGAAGAACATTACGTTTTGCCCGTGATAGAAATTATTCCGCCAGCGGAAAGGAATTTTTTCGATTATGAATGCAAGTATGACGGTTCAACCAGCGAGATTTGCCCCGCGCCTCTCGATTTTCAGCTCAAAAAAGAAATTGAAGATATCGCGCGTCAGGCGCATAGGGTTTTGGGATGCGCGAATTATTCGAGAACGGATATGATTGTATCTCCGCGCCCTTCGACTTCCTTCGACTCCGCTCAGGACAAGTCGCTCGGGACAAGCGGAGTTTATTTACTTGAAATTAACACTTTGCCCGGTTTAACTTCGGAATCACTTTTGCCAAAATCCGCCGAAGCCGTCGGCTGTAATTTTCCCCAATTACTTGACCATATCATAGAATTGGCGTTAAATAGAAATAAATTTTAACGGGCCTATAGTTTAGTGGTAGAACACCGCATTTGCAATGCGGAAACGCCAGTTCGATTCTGGCTAGGTCCATTATGTTGGGTTACAACGAATTAAAACCGGGAACGTATATTGTTTTGGACGGAAAGCCGTATGTTGTCTTGGAGTTCAATTTTTTAAGGATGCAGCAAAGAAAGCCGGCGGTCCAGACGAAGATTAAAGATTTGGTCAGCGGAAAAGTTATCGCCAGGAGTTTTCATCCTCAAGATACGATTGAAGAAGCCGATATTTCAAGAAAAAAAGTGAAGTTTCTCTATGTCAACCGCGGCGAGTTTTGGTTCTGCGAGGAAAATAATCCGGCATCGAGATTCAAGTTGCCGCAGGAAATTATCGGCGCCGCCGCCGATTTGATGAAACAGAATATGCTCGTTGACGCGCTTGTCTTTGGTGAAGACATTATAAATATTGATTTACCGATAAAGGTTGATTTGAAAGTAATCGAGTCCCCGCCGTCTTTTAAAGGCAATACCGCCTCCGGCGGCTCCAAGCAGGTAAAACTTGAAACCGGCGCGACTGTCAACGTTCCATTTTTTATAAACGAAGGAGATATCGTGCGCGTCAATACCCGCGAGAGGATTTATGTTGAAAGAGTAACTAAATCCGGATAAATAGTTATATTTTACATGCCGGAACCTGAAAAAAAACTAAATATCGAAAGTTCTTCCGATATTAAAGATGAGGAGATACTTATCAAGTCTTTAAGCAACCCGCGCTTATTCGAAATATTGGTTCAAAAATACCAAGATAGTTTTTTGCGCACGGCAAACAGGGTTTTGAATAATATAGAAGAAGCGGAAGACGCGGTGCAGGACGCGTTCGTCAAAATTTATTTCAACGCCAAAAAATTTAAAAAACAGGACGGCATTGAATTCAAAAGCTGGGCTTTCAAGGTTTTGTTTAATACCGCCTTAACGCGCTACCGCAGAGCCAAGCGTTTCAAAACAGAGGCGGAGTATAATGACGCGCTTTTATCGGTTCAAGACAAAGATTGCGACGCGGATTTTAAGAGGCGGGGAGAACGGGATATGATAGACAGTGTTTTAAGGCAAATGCCCGATGATTTAAGCGCTATTTTAAAGCAGCATTATTTGGACGATATGCCTTATGCCGATATTTCCGCGTCAAAGGGCATATCTATAGGCGCCATAAAAATGAAGCTTTTCAGGGCGCGGAAACTTTTTAAGGAGATAATGGGTTCTATAGAGTAAGAAAAATATGGAAGAAATATTCAATCAAAATTTACAAAAAAGAGTAATGCGGAGGGTTTACGCTATTTGGTTTTTAAAACAGGTAGGTCCTATTTTGTTTTTGGAAATGCCGGTACTGTTGGCAGTTGGCCTTTGGGAAATCGCGAGAGCGTTTTTCGTGGCCAGAATTGTCGAAAATTTCATAACATCCGTTCATTCGGGCAGCGTTATGGCGATAGTGAATTTTGTCGGTTCAGCGATTTATAGCGCCAGCGATAATCTTGTGCCTGTTGCGATTGCCGGTATTTCGCTCGGTTTATTCATGATTTTGGCTTACAAGCTAATCAGAAACTTTACCCAACTTGTTTTAATTAGAATATAGTGTAAAGAAAAGGTCGAAATTTAATAGAAAGGCGAAAACCCTGGCAAGTCCTAGGGTTTTTCGTTTGCCAAAAATAGTGCTAAAATTAAATTTATCCTTATGGTTAAATATAATTTCAAAAAAATAGAACGCAAATGGCAAAATTTTTGGGAAAAAGAGGGATTTTACCAGCCGAAAGATTTTGATAAAAAGCCCAAAAAATATATTTTAATAGAATTTCCGTATCCTTCCGGCGACGGTTTGCACGTTGGCCATGTAAGGAGTTATTCCGCCTTGGACGCTTTGGCGCGCAAGAAAAGAATGGAAGGATATAATGTTTTGTATCCTATCGGCTGGGATGCTTTCGGGCTTCCGACGGAAAATTACGCAATCAAAAAAGGAATTCATCCTTCTATTATTACTAAACAAAACATCGCGGTTTTTAAGCGCCAGCTTAAATCGCTCGGACTTTCTTTTGACTGGACAAGAGAAATCAACACCACAGACCCGGATTATTATAAATGGACCCAGTGGATTTTTTTGCAATTTTTTAAGCGCGGTTTGGCGTATCAGGCAGAAATGCCTATTAACTGGTGTCCGAAATGCAAGATAGGTTTGGCTAATGAAGAAGTTGTAAGCGGAAAGTGCGAAAGATGCGGAGCGGAAACCGAAAGAAGAACGATAAAACAATGGATGCTGAAAATAACAAAATATGCCGACCGGCTTATTGAAGATCTGGATAAAGTTGATTATTCGGAAAAAATAAAAACCCAGCAGATAAACTGGATCGGCAGGTCAGAGGGGACGGAAGTAGATTTTAAAATCGCAGATTCCGGTTCGAGCGCAAAAATAACGGTTTTTACCACTCGAATTGACACTTTATTTGGTGTGACCGCTTTAGTTATTTCTCCCGAACACCAGTTAACCGAAACATTAACCACAAAAGAAAACAGGAAAAAAGTAAAAGAATATATCGAAGCATCAAAGAAAAAAAGCGATTTAGAAAGGGAAGAAAATAAGGAGAAGACCGGCGTTTTTACCGGTTCTTATTGTATTAATCCGGCAAATGAGGAAAAGGTGCCGATTTGGGTGGGTGATTATGTGGTAGCGACTTACGGCGGGGGCGCGGTTATGATGGTGCCGTCTCATGATTACAGAGATTATGATTTTGCAAAAAAATATAATTTACCGATTAAAAAAGTCGTGATTCCATCCGCTCTACTGCATATGACAACAAATGCGGATACTGTCGCGAGCGGAGGGAAAGCGGAATTGCGGCTCGAAGCAGAGTGTTTTGTTGATGACGGTGAATTAATAAATTCTGGAAATTTCAACGGTCTTTCTTCAGAAAAAGCGCGCGAAGAAATTACAAGATTTCTTGAGAAGAAAGAAGCGGGGAAAAAATCAGTGAAATATAAATTACGCGACTGGATTTTTTCCCGCCAGCATTATTGGGGCGAGCCCATTCCGATTATTCATTGCGAAAAATGCGGAATAGTTTCTGTGCCCGAATATGATTTGCCGGTCGAATTACCTTATGTCAAAAAATACAAGCCGACGAATACGGGTGAATCTCCGCTCGCGTCAATTAAAAAATGGGTGAATGTTAAGTGTCCGAAGTGCAAAGGAAAAGCGAAAAGGGAAACCGATACAATGCCGAATTGGGCCGGTTCTTCATGGTATTTTTTGCGCTATATTGATCCGAAAAACGGGAAAAAATTCGCCGATTTTAAAAAATTGAAATACTGGTTGCCAATTGATTTGTATAACGGCGGAATGGAGCATACCACTTTGCATCTTTTATATTCACGTTTTTGGCACAAATTTTTGTACGACCTTAAATTAGTGCCGACTTTAGAGGCTTATAGCGCTCGGCGGTCGCATGGCATGGTTTTGGCCGAAGACGCTAAAAAGATGTCGAAGAGCCTTGGAAATGTTATTAATCCCGACGAGATAGTGAAAAAATTCGGCGCCGATACTTTGAGAATGTATGAAATGTTTATGGGGCCGTTTGATCAGGCGATAAATTGGAGCAATCAAGGGGTGGTAGGGGTTTTTAGATTTTTGAACAGAGTTTGGCAGCTGCAGAAAAAAGTTAAAAAAGACGCGAACCAATGCCGCGAATGCGAAACAATTCTTCACAAGAGCGTCAAAAAGCTTTCCGAAGATATCGATAATATGAAATTTAACACTGCGGTTTCGCAATTGATGATTTTGATTAATGAAATGGACAAAGAAATAAATATTAATCTTGATAATTATAAAATTTTTCTTAAGCTTTTAGCGCCTCTGGCTCCGCACATTTCTGAAGAGCTTTGGGCGCAAATTGGAGAAAAAAAATCCATTCATCTTGAAGGGTGGCCGAAATATGACCCCGCAAAAATAAAAGAGAATACTTTCGATTTAGTCATTCAGATAAACGGAAAGATGCGGCTAGTCGTATCCGCGCCAACAGGCATTAAAGAAGAAGAAGCGAAAGAATTGGCTTTATCGCAAGAACGAATTAAAAGATTTTTATCCGGCAAAACTCCGATGAAAATAATTTATATCTCCGGAAAACTTATCAATATTGTCATTTGACTTTTATTTTTATTAGTTATTTTTTTAATGTATCCCTAATTTTACGCTATCGCTACGAATAAGGGATAGTTGACAAATTTAATATTTTTTGCCATACTTTTCGGCAGAAGATTGATTTTTGGTTTTTTGAAAACTGATAATTAAATAAAGGAGGTTCTAAAATGAAATGCGAGAACTGCGGAAGCGAGATGAAAAATTTGGGGCTCGTTCCCAGACTGGGACGTAGGTCCCTCGGAAAGCAATTTTACAAAATGAAATGCGAAAAATGCGGCGAGACAAAATACGTCAAACCGCGCGACTTATGAAAGAAAGCCCGCAATCGAATGATTTCGGGCTTTTTAATATGTTATATAAGCCTTGATTTAGTAGTTTAAAATAGTTGACGCTTTTTTCATCTCGCGCTAAAGATAAAGGGTTGACGAGTTTTTAGCAATGTAGTACACTAAACGTATTATTAAAAACACATTATTTATAAGGTTTTTATTAAAGTTATTAAAACTAATATGTTAAAGATAAATTTTCGACCAAAGCAAAAAACAAAAGCCATTCTTTCTTATTTGGACAAGAAGCCGCGCGATGTACTCGAGCAACGGTTTGGTTTGTCGGGAGATTCTCCTAAAACCCTTGAAGCCATTGGGCAGGGTTACGGAATTACCCGCGAGCGCGTGAGGCAAATTGAAGAGGACGCTTTAAGGCGCTTGCATAAAAGCGAAGCTTTCGCCGAATCGCAGGAAGTTTTCGATGAGTTGAAAGAAAAAATAGATATGTTGGGTAGTGTTGTGCATGAGAAAGAATTTTTAAATAATGTCGGAGGAGAATCATCCGCGAAAAATCATATCAAATTTTTGCTCGTGCTAGGAGATGATTTTAATCATTTAAGGGAAGACGATGAGTTTCATCATCGCTGGACAATTGACCAGAATAAAACCGAAAAAATTCACGAAGCTTTCAGGCGCCTTCATAAAGAACTTTCACCCGATGATTTACTGCCTGAAAAAGAAATTTTTTCCCGTTTTTTGAATCATATCAAAAACCTTGCTGTTAATATCGATAGAGACGCTGTGCCGATACTTATTAAGATATCGCGAATTATCGCTCCCAATGCTTTAGGAGAATGGGGGCATATTTCTTCTCCCAATATTCGGCCGCGCGGAGTGCGCGACCTCGCTTTTTTGACTATGAGAAAACACGGCTCGCCGATGCATTTTACCGAAGCCGCGGAAGCTATCAATAAAATATTTTCCCGGCCGGTCAATACGCAAACCGTCCATAACGAATTTATTAAAGATGACAGATTTATTTTGGTCGGACGCGGCCTTTATGCTTTGAAAGAATGGGGGTATGAATCCGGCGTTGTCCGCGATGTCATCAAAAAGATTCTTCTTGCAAACGGCCCTTTGCCTAAGGAAGAAATTGTCAAAGTTGTGATGAAGGAACGGTATGTTAAGAAAAATACGATTCTGATTAACCTTCAGAATGGCGAGTATTTCAAGAAAAACCCGGACGGATCATACGTCGCGATAAATTAATAACGGGGTCAACTTTGAATTGCCAGGCGGAAATTTGATATCATAGGTCTATGAGCATACTCTTGCGATTATTTCAATTAATTAAAGTTTTTTTAAATCAACCGTCGATTAAATTTACCATCACTTATTTTTTTAAGGGGTGGTTTATTTGGGCGCCGCTGCTCGCGGCGTATTTATTTTGGGAAAGTTGGATAAATTATATTCATTCCGTTTTTATTAATAATCTTTCGTGGACGCTTCTTGAAATAAGAATTCCGCGCGAGATTGCAAAGAGTCCTCTGGCAATGGAATTGGCTTTAACCGCATTGCACAATACGAGAGACGGAAATATGCTCGAGCGTTATTGGGAAGGATTTTTAAGGATGTGGTACAGTTTGGAAATTATCAGTATCGGCGGCCAAATCCATTTTTTCATTTACGTTCAGTCTTTCTCCAGAAATTTTGTTGAATCACAAATTTACGCTCAATATCCCGGCGCGGAAATAACAGAAGTGGAGGATTATTCTCAAATCATATCCCCAAATGACTTGGAAGGAGAATGGGATTTATGGGGAGTCGAATTTTCTTTAACCAAAGAAGATGCTTATCCGATCAGGACTTATACCGAATTTGCCGAACTCGGAAGAACAAAAGAGGAAGAGAAAGTTGATTCTCTTACTTCTTTTTTGGAATCTTTGGGTTCATTGAAGGAGGGAGAACAAATTTGGTTCCAAATTTTAATCCGCGCCGCGGATAAAAGCTGGAAAGAAAGAGCGGAAGCGGTTATCGAAGAATTTCGACAGCAGAAAGCCACAGCTAACGAGGAGGAAACGGGACGTTCCATGCTTTCTCCCGGCCAGCGGGAAGTTTTGCTGGCCATTGAACGCAATGTCGGTAAATTGGGCTTTGAAACGGGTATCAGGATGATTTATCTCGCGAAAAAAGATGCTTTTACTTCTACGCGAAAGTCAATTTTAAGTAGCGCGATGAAGCAATATAGCACTCAAAATATGAACGGTTTTAAATCTAAAACCACTTCGGTTGATTATTTATTTAAAAAAACGCGCGAATCGAGAAAGAAAACAGAAATACTCCGCGCCTATCAACAGCGTTCTTATTTTTACATACCTTACCGCCGCCAGTCTTTTGTTTTGAATTCCGAGGAGTTGGCGACAATATATCACTTTCCCGGAAGAGTGGCGGAAACCCCGACGCTCGGCCGTATCGAAGCCAAGCGTGGGGAACCGCCCGTTAATTTGCCCATATAGTCGTTTCACTCCTTAATTTTATGGCAGAAGAATTGAAAGAAAACAATAACCAGAATAATACCGGTGGCGCAGATACTGTTTCCACTATTTCTAATATTCCAAACGGCAAGGCGAATGGCCTTGACGACGTGAATTATTTTGCCCAGACAAATTTTCGCAATGAGCGGAGAAGTTTTGGCATTAAGCGCGAAGATCGTACAAAGCATATGTATATTATCGGCAAGACCGGAATGGGAAAAAGTACCGTTGAAGAGAATATGGCTATTCAAGATATTCAAAGGGGCGATGGTGTCGGGATTATTGATCCTCACGGTCAATTTGCCGAGAAGATGCTCAGCTTTGTTCCGGAGAATCGCATTAAGGATGTGGTTTATTTCTGCCCCCACGATACCGACTGGCCGATGGCTTTTAATATTATGGAAGATATCGGTATGGAGCAGAGGCATTTAGTGGCTTCCGGCCTGATGGGAGTTTTCAAAAAAATATGGCCCGATGTTTGGTCCGCAAGAATGGAATACATTTTGAATAATACTATTTTAGCGCTTCTCGAATATCCGGATTCGACAATATTGGGCATTAATCGAATGTTATCAGATAAAGATTACCGCAAAGAAGTTATTTCTAAAGTCACAGATCCCGTTGTAAAGGCTTTTTGGGAACAGGAATTCGCAAAATATACCGACCGTTTTATGACTGAAGCCGGCGCCGCGATTCAAAATAAAGTAGGGCAATTCATTTCCAATCCTTTGATAAGAAATATCATAGGCCAGCCGAAATCCAGTTTTAATATGAGAAAGATAATGGATGAAAAGAAGATTCTTATCATGAATTTAAGTAAAGGCAGAATAGGGGAGAGTAATTCCCAGCTTATCGGCGCCATGCTTATTACCAAACTTTATCTTTCTGCAATGAGCCGTGTAAATGTTTCCGAGCAGCAAAGAACGGATTTTTATCTTTACGTGGATGAGTTTCAAAATTTCGCGACGCAATCTTTTAAAGATATTCTTTCCGAGGCTAGAAAATACAGATTGAATCTTGTCTTGGCCCATCAATACATTGCCCAGATGGATGAAACGGTGCGTGACGCGGTTTTCGGCAATGTCGGCACTTTAGTTGTTTTTAGAATCGGCGCGTTTGATGCCGAAGTTTTGGAAAAAGAATTCAGTCCGGACTTCATGGCGACGGATATTGTCAATCTTGGCTTCGCGAATATTTATTTGAAATTAATGATTAACGGCGTCGCTTCGCGTCCTTTTTCCGCGATGACGCTTCCTCCGATTCCGATGCCGGAAAAATCTTACGTGAAAGAAATTATCGAATTTACGCGGAAAGAATATGCAAGGGCGAAAAAGGATGTTGATAAAAAAATTGCCGAATGGCATTTACCCATTAAACCCGTTTTTACGGAGACAAAATATGCATCGGCATCAGGAGCGATTCCGCCAGATAAGCAAACGGCAAAATTTTCCGATGAAGCGCAAGCGCCGCGGCCTCAATTGTTTGACGCCACGTGTTCCGGCTGCGGAGAAAAAACACAAGTTCCTTTTAAGCCTGACGGCAAACGTCCGGTTTATTGCAGGAATTGCAAAATTCAATATCTTAGCAAA
>Ga0210019_1000523_pt1 | contig 48222 bp, 43 predicted proteins | sample CryGeyCG2114_020_2_FD_183969 | JGI IMG/M metagenome (GOLD analysis project Ga0210019, IMG submission 183969) | Groundwater microbial communities from aquifer - Crystal Geyser CG11_big_fil_rev_8/21/14_0.20 (SPAdes) (version 2) | ecosystem: Environmental > Aquatic > Deep subsurface > Groundwater ...
AATATCGAAATGCGGTGCCGCTTGGAAAGGTCATACAGGTAGTGGTAGGGCTCCTTGCGTTGAGTCTCTGGATAGCGACAGTTTATTTGCGCCATCACTGGACAGTTGATATATTCGCCGGCTGGGCTCTGGCATTAGGCGCTTTTTATTCCGCGCAGTGGATGCAGAAAAAATGGCCCGTTGGAGGATGACCTTGGAAAGTTCTTGGAAAAAATATCTTTCGGGTCGGCGTCTTATTATCACAACCTTTCTTTCCACGCTTATCTTAAGGTCTCCGACGATTTTCACAGGGTTTTATAACCCTGACGAGACCTATTATGCAACAATAGGTCAAAGACTTCTGGAAGGGTGTCGGCTTTATTCGGGGATCATAGATCATAAACCCCCCATCATTTACTACCTGTACTCGTTTTTTGTGTTGATTGGAGGTTATAGATCTATTTTTGTGGCACATGCCGCGAACGTCATCATTGTGTCCCTTACCGCCATTACCATCTACGCCATCGTAAAAAAACTTAAGGGAAATTTGCCGCTCGCTGGAATATCTGCCTTGTTATACGTGGTTTGCGCCAGCTTGGGCAAGCCGAACGATGTTGCTGCCGCGAATGCTGAGCTCATTTTTAATCTGCCTCTTTCATTGCATATTTTATTAGCCATTATGGCATTGAATGCAGAGAGCGCCGGAAAGAAAATATTTTACTCTTTTTTGTGCGGTATTGCCGCGGCGCTTGCAGTTTTAGTAAAATTGCACGCGGCTATTGTCCCAGTAGCGACATCAATATACTTTATATACAAACTTCGGAAAGATCTATTATCAATGCTAAGGATAGTTCCTGTTTATCTGCTTTCTTTGGCCCTTCCGTTTTTACTTATGACGATTGGATATTACCATTTAGGGCGTTTGAACGATGTGTGGTACTGGATGGTAAAAGTAAATTTTCTTTACATGGCTGGCCATGATAACGGGGCTGCTCTCATAATTCGTTTTCTCAAGCAAACAGTCTACATGCTATTTCTGGAAGGGGCATCGCTCTGGATTCCCATCATTCTTTGGTCGTTTCTTAGAGAGAAGAAAGAACGTCTTTTTGAAAGAAATGGGCTCCTAATAGGTATATGGCTGTTGGCTTCCTTGATAGCCGTTTTTCCAGGGGGGCGGTTCTATGGACATTATTATCTCCAGATACTTCCACCCGCCGTCATTGTGGGGGCAGCGGCCGGGAAGAATCTACTTGAAAAGTTCGCATTGTATAAGAAATGGCTATTGCTGATATGGACGCTTGTGATCATTGTTCCCCTTGTTCATTCATGGGTTTGGGCGTTGCCTATAGATAGGTATCGGGAAAAACTTGAGGTGAACGAATTTAAGACCCTCGTCGAGTTTTTAAAGACACATACACGTTCAAATGAACAGATAGAAGTATGGGGGAGGTTCAACGGCGTTCCATTTCTGGTTGAACGTAAAAATGGCACAAGGTTCTTAAGCAAGCATTTCTTGTCAGGGAGTTATCGTGGAAAAGAGCTGGTTAAAATGCCCGATTCTCATTGGGAGATGTACCTTGGCGACCTTAAGAAAAATCGGCCCGAATGGTTCGTGGACATCTCTTATATTAATATGCCGGGTGCGCCGATATCAAAGTTTCCGCAATTATCATCCTATATTTCAAAAAATTACGAAAAGTTTGCAGAAGTTGAAGATTACGTGATTTATCGAAGGAAATAGGACGTTACTTTTCCTTAACGAACAGATAGCTTACGAGGCTATTGAATCCTCTCAGCAGTTCTATAAGATGTTTTCGAGAACGCATTCTTTTTAGGTAGGACAATATAATCGATGGCCTAAAATAGAAGCTTCTAAATGCTTTTTTAGAATAGTGCAGAATATCTTTTTTTGAAAGGCCGTTGGGAACAAAAACAATATTCCACATGTTCATTCTTCTGAAATCGTTATCAAACCAGCCATATTTGTCGGCTACAGGGTAGACTGCCGAGCCTGGTAGAGGAGTGAAGCTGGTTATCTGAAAATCATCCAGTTTGATTCTTTTTGCAAAATTTATTGTCTCCTCAACTGTTTCGGATGTTTCAAGGGGGTTTCCAACCATAAAAAAGCCCTTTGTCATTATTCCGGCATCCCTTGTCCACGCAAGGGCCTCTTCGATCTTCTTTAGCGTTATACCTTTTTTATAGAAATCAAGTATCTTTTGCGAACCGCTTTCGATCCCGTAGGCTATTTGCCAGCATCCTGCACGTTTCATCTTTTTAAGGACATCGGGCCTCACGATATCTATTCTTGAGTTACACGACCAGCTAAGGCCGAGATCTGACTCAATCAGCATATCAAGCAAACGTTCGAATCTAGCCTTAAGTAATGGGGCGCAATCGTCGTCAAAAAGTATGTCTTTTATACCATACTCATGCATCAGCCTATTAATCATTTTAAGAACATATTCCGGGCTGAAACCCCTGACTTTCTGGCCAAAAACGGAGGTGTCGCAAAATGTGCATTTTCCTGGACATCCCCTTGTTGTAACGAGCGAAGTTGATGGAAGTCGTTTCACACTGAATATAGGAGGCCTGTAGTATTCTGCGATATTTGGCAAAAGGTCCCATGCGGGAAATGGAAGCCTGTCCATATCCGTTATAAACAGTCTTTTGGGGGTCTTCAAAATGTTGCCATTGTCTCTATATGCTATTCCGGCGACGTTTGTAAGACACTTTCCATTTTTCAGTGATTGCAAGAGTTCAACTGTAGTATCTTCTCCCTCTCCCAAGACAGCAAGATCAAAACATGGATAATTTTTAAGTGTGTATTCAGGTATCGCTGTGACATGGGGACCCCCGAGGATTATCAACTGTTCGGAGTTATCGTCTTTTATTGCCTTCGCAAGCAGAGATGCTTTGTAGATGGACGGTGTTACCGCCGTAATCCCTATGTAATCGGGATTCTCAGAGCGAATTCTTTTGATAGTATCGCTTATCGTAAGCTCTAATGCTTCGGCGTCCAGAATTATAACATCATATGAAAGGGAATTTCTGACCGCTGCTGCTACCTGAGCGAGTCCGATAGGAGGCGCAGAACTTCCGCCTCCGGCGAGTTTCCCGTACCGTTCCTCCAATGTCAGAGGAGGTTGTATGAAAAGTATCTTTTTAGTCATCTGCGCGCCCAGGAAGATTATCAGCCTTCGACGATAATTGCAAGCCTGATACTTATGCTGGTAAGCTGCTGTGTGCTAGCCATTGTAAGGCGATTTTCTAAAGGGCACCTCTAAAAACCCATTGGCGTGTCATTGCGAGGGAGCGTAGTGACCGAAGCAATCTCCATAAATCAAGTGGTTGCTTAGAGATTGCCGCGCCCCTTCGGGGCTCGCAATGACAGAACAAGCAGGTTTTTAGAGGCACCCTAAAGACAAGGATATAAAAATCACCATTGATTTAATCGTTCTTTGTTGTTAGTAGCGTCCGCCATGAAGATACTTGTTATCGGAAGCGGCGGAAGGGAACATGCCCTTGCATGGAAGATATCCCAAAGCCCGAAGGTCGAAAAGATATTTTGCGCTCCGGGTAACGCAGGCATAGCGAAAATTGCCGGGTGCGTACCTATTAAATCAGACGATGTGGTAGCGCTCACAGATTTTGCCAAGAAGAACAAGATAGATCTGACGGTCGTCGGCCCCGAACTTTCGCTGGTTGCGGGCGTGGTCGACTCGTTCGAACGCAACGGTCTTAATGTCTTTGGCCCCACAAAACTTGCGGCCCAGCTGGAAGGCTCCAAGGCTTATGCCAAAAAGTTCATGCAGAAATATAACATTCCCACGGCGAACTACGGTGTCTTTACCGACTCCGGCGAGGCAAAGAGCTTCATAAAGTCCAACGGTCTTCCGGTAGTCATCAAGGCCGACGGCCTTGCGGCTGGGAAGGGCGTTATCGTCTGCAAGAACGAGGCCGACGCCTCGGCGGCAATAGACGGAATGCTTAAAAGAAGCGAGTTCGGTGAGTCCGGCTCAAGGATAGTTATAGAAGAGTTCTTGGAAGGCGAAGAGGCCTCTTTCATATGCATTTCGGACGGCAAGCATGTCATCCCCCTTGCATCGAGCCAGGACCACAAGGCGGTCTACGACCACGATCAGGGGCCCAATACCGGCGGCATGGGCGCATATTCACCGGCCCCCGTCGTTACCGACGAGCTTTGCGAAAAGATAATGAAGGATATAATCGAACCGACGGTACACGGCCTTGAGACCGAAGGGAGGCCCTTCGTTGGTTTCTTATACGCAGGCCTCATGATTTCAGGCGGAGTTCCCAGGGTCCTTGAGTTCAATGTAAGGCTTGGAGACCCCGAGACCCAACCTTTGATGTTGAGGATGCGTTCGGATATAGTGGACCTGATGGAAGCGGCGATATCGGGAAGATTGAACAAGATGGAAGTAAGGTGGGATGATGCGGTGAGCGTATGCGTGGTTATGACCGCGCGTGGATATCCCAACCATTATGAGAAGGGATTTGAAATTAGAGGGCTCGATAGCGCCGGAGAACTTCCCGGCGTTGTGGTATTTCACGCAGGGACATCTCTTAAGGGCGGAAAGGTCGTTACCGACGGCGGAAGGGTGCTTTGTGTAACGGCGCTAGGACGTGATTACAGGGAGGCCGTCGGCCGCGCGTATGATGGAGTAGGTAAGATATGCTGGGACGGCGTTCATTATAGGAAAGATATAGCTTACAGAGCTTTGAACCGAACGATGTAAAATTGGATGTCATCCTGAAGACGTGAGCCCGAAGGACCCCCCCGAGGTGTTTTCGGGAGATTCTTCGCTGACGCCTAGAATGACATAATATGTATGACAACCAATGCAAAGGTGGCGATTCTTATGGGCTCCGATTCCGATCTTCCGGTGATGGAAGAGACTGGAAAGATATTGAAGGAGTTCGGAGTTGAATATGATATAAGAATATCATCCGCCCACAGGACGCCGGAAGATACGGCGGAATTCTCGAAGAATGCCGCCAAGAACGGCATAAAGGTCATCATAGCAGGAGCCGGTCTGGCCGCACATTTGCCGGGCGTTATAGCCTCGCACACAACGCTTCCCGTGATAGGGGTCCCTCTTGTTTCGGCACCTTTTGAAGGTCTTGATGCGATCCTTTCGATCCTTCAAATGCCTCCGGGAGTTCCGGTCGCAACTGTCGCGGTAGGCAAGGTCGGCGCCAAGAATGCCGCGCTTCTGGCCGTAGAGATGCTTGCACTTTCAGACGAGGGCCTTCAGAAAAAGCTTGCCGACCACAGAAAAAAGATGGCGGCCGATGTTGCGGAGAAGAATAAAAAATTATGTCACAGACCTTAACGATAAATCCTAAGGACCCCGAGTTTGATATCGTCCAAAAGGCGGCGGGGTTCCTGCGCGACGGAAATGTCATTTCATACCCCACCGAGACCTTTTACGGGCTTGGAGTCGACATTACCAACGAAAAGGCGATCAAGAAGCTTTACGAGCTTAAGCGCCGTGATTACAGTTTGCCCATCGCGATGCTCGTTGCCGATAAGGCGATGATTGAGGATTATATCGGCCCTGTAAACGAATCGGTAACGAACCTTATAAAGGCATTCTGGCCGGGACCTCTGACCATTCTTTTTCCGGCTGGCCCGAAGATTTCGAAATCGCTCACCACGAATACCGGCAAGATAGGGATCAGGATCTCTTCACACCCCGTTGCGACCGCGATCGTCAGAGAGTTCGGGAAACCGATAACCACAACGAGCGCAAATCTTTCCGGTTACCCCCCTTCGCTCACAACAAGGCATGTTCAGAAATATTTTAAGGATAAGATAGATCTTATAATAGATGGCGGTGAGAGCGAGCCATCACGAGGCTCAACGGTCATCGACGTTTCCGAAGATACAATGGCGATAATCCGCGATGGCGCGATACCGGCGGAAAAAGTGATAAAGATATTCCAGCAATAAAAGAGCGAGCTTCACTTCGAATTCGCCGTGAATCTTATATCTTTTATCTCTATCTCCGGTATCTTTTCCTGTATCTTTTTCAGTATCACCGGCTTCATGAATGACAGCTCGTTCGCCCATGCCGCGCTTGTGGTCGTGACTACAAGCGTGTCTCCCTGCATCTTGCGGGGGGTGGTCTTGGCGGCTATAGTCGAGCCTACTACATCGCTCCATATTTCAAATACCGAATATTGAACCAACTTTTTGCCGAATCCCTTATTTTTGAACATCCTGTCCAGTATATTGGCGACAGGTAAGGGGTTCTTTAGACGGGGCCGTTTCATGCCTTGGCTCATATTTCAAACCCATTGAAATAAAAAGAAAAAAATTATAAATTATCTTGATATTACCCCAATAAACTTATACGATGACTTCAGCAAAAACCTAGGGGGAGGTTAAAACTATGGACGAACTACTTAAAAAGTATGAGGAATATCTGAGGCACGAGCAGGACGCTTCAAACCACACGACCAAGAATTATTTGGCCGATCTGAGGCAGTTTCAAGACTACCTCGAAAAGAACCATCCGCAACTCGCATCCGGCGGAAAATCGACCCTTACAAAGATAGATCATAATATTATAAGGGGTTATCTTTCCACCCTTTTCAGCAAGAACAATCCGGCATCCATCGCAAGAAAGCTTGCGTCGCTTAGGTCGTTCTTTAAGTACTGGATAAAAGAGGGGACCCTTTCTTCAAATCCTGCAAAGGATGTGGCAACGCCCAAGGTCCCGAAGCGCCTTCCAAAATTCTTAACGGTCGATGAGGTATCGATCCTTCTTAAAGGCCCCGACAGCGACGACATCCTTTCGCTTCGCGACAGGTGTATGATGGAGGTCATGTATGCATCGGGCCTTCGCGTCAGCGAGCTTGTCGGCCTTGATCTAGAAAACGTGAATTTGGGCGAAGGAATCCTCAAGGTCCTCGGAAAAGGTCGCAAAGAGCGCATTGTTCCGGTAGGAAGCAAGGCCCAGACGGCGCTTGCCAACTACCTTGCCCATCGCGAAGAACTTCTCGATAAATCGTATCCTACAAAGGCCATCTTCCTTAACAGGCAGGGAACTCGTATCACCCCACGCAGCGTTGAGAGAATGGTCCAGAAATATTTGAAGACCTCCGGCATTCAGAAAGAGGTCACGCCACACGTTCTGCGCCACTCGTTCGCAACCCACATGCTCAATTCCGGCGCGGATCTGAGAGGCATTCAGGAGCTTTTAGGACATTCAAGCCTTTCAACGACGCAGAAATATACACATGTAAGCGTCGATAAGCTAATGGATGTGTATGAGAAGACCCACCCGAAAGCCTGATCTTTAGTTTAGCCCGTTAACGGACATAACAGACTTAACAGGCCTAATCGGCCAAACCATTTTTCATGTTTCATGCAACTACAATAATCGCGGTTCGTAGGGATGGGCATGTCGCCATTGCAGGCGACGGGCAGGTCTCGATGGGTAACACCATAATGAAGCAGACGGCCAAAAAGATCCGCACAATGAACGACAACAAGGTGGTGGCGGGATTTGCCGGTTCCACCGCAGACGCCTTCACCCTTTTCGAGAAGTTCGATTCCAAACTTTCCGGGTTTCGAGGTAATCTGACTCGTGCGGCGGTCGAACTTGCAAAGGACTGGCGGACCGATAAGTTCCTAAGAAGATTGGAAGCGCTACTAATAGTAGCCGACAAGGAAAAGACCTTCGTCATCTCCGGCAACGGTGACGTAATAGAACCGGATGACGGCATAGCGGCGATAGGAAGCGGCGGCTCTTATGCGATGGCGGCCGCTAGGGCGCTAATGAAGCATTCAAAGCTATCTGCCAAGGAAATCGCCGAAGAATCCATCTCAATAGCATCCAATATTTGTGTCTTTACAAATGACCAGATTGTTGTAGAAGAGCTTTCCTAAAGAATATGTCTTCATCATCGAATCTTACGCCTAAAGAAATAGTTTCCGCGCTCGACCGCTTTATAATCGGGCAGAACAATGCCAAAAAGGCCGTTGCTATAGCGCTTCGGAACAGATGGCGGCGCCAACAGGTAGAACAGCCGCTACGCGACGAAATAACCCCCAAAAACATCATCATGATAGGACCGACGGGCGTCGGTAAGACCGAGATAGCCAGAAGGCTTGCGCGTCTTGCAAGCGCCCCTTTCATTAAGGTCGAGGCCTCAAAGTTCACGGAGGTCGGTTACATCGGCAAAGATGTGGAGTCGATGATACGTGAACTTACGGACCTTTCCGTTAAGATGGTAAGAGAGGAAGAGCAGGCAAAGATAAAGGTCCGCGCACAGGAGATGGCAGAGGAGAAGCTTCTCGATCTCCTCCTTGCAGATCAGGGGCCGCTCCCCGAAGGTGCCGATCCCAAACAGTCACGCGAGGCGCTTAGAGAGCTCCTTCGCGCCGGCAAGCTCGATAAGCAGACAATTGAACTCCCTTCCCAGCAGGCCCCCAAAGGGGTGCCCATGATAGAGGTCCTTGCGGCAGGTCCCTCAAATCTCGACGAACTTGGAATGAACCTGAAAGAGATGATGGGCGGAATTTTCCCGCAGCACGGTAACGGCAGAAAGAAACGCAAAGTGAAGGTCTCCGAGGCGCGCGATATCCTTTCTCAGGAAGAATCCGCAAAATTAATAGACATGGAGAGCGTTACAAAGCTGGCAACAGAGCGCGTTGAACAGAGCGGAATAGTTTTCCTGGACGAAATTGACAAGATAGTCTCCCGCGAAAGTGCCCACCACGGTCCCGATGTTTCGCGCGAAGGCGTTCAGCGCGACATCCTTCCCATAGTGGAAGGCTCGACGGTAATGACCAAGCACGGCATGGTGAAGACCGATCATATCCTTTTTATCGCGGCCGGCGCTTTTCACGTGAGCAAGCCTTCGGACCTGATACCTGAACTTCAGGGGCGTTTTCCGATAAGGGTCGAGCTGGACCCCTTGGTCAAGGAAGATTTTTACAGGATCCTCACAGAGACCGATAATTCCCTCGTAAAGCAATATATCGCGCTCATGGATACCGAAGGGATAAAACTTACGTTCACAGATGACGGTCTTAAGGAGATATGCGAAATGTCGGCCTATGTGAACGAGCAGATGGAGAATATCGGCGCCCGAAGGCTCCACACGATAATGGAGAAGGTCCTCGATACCATCTCCTTCGATGCCCCTTCAATGAAGGGAAAGAAATTTACCGTTGACGCAAAATATGTCCGCGATAAGCTCTCGGACGTGGTCAAGGACAGGGACCTAAGCAAGTATATATTGTAAAAAGGGGAAAGGTTCATATGACAAGACACTTTCTATCGCTTTTAGATTATACCCAAGAAGAGCTTCGCGAACTTTTAGACCGCGCGAAGTGGCTTAAAAAGCAGCAAAAGGCGGGTAAGGAACACCACCCGCTAAAAGGTAAGACGCTTGCGATGGTCTTCGAAAAATCCTCTACCCGTACACGCGTTTCTTTCGAAGTAGGAATGTATCAACTAGGCGGCCATGCCCTCAATATCACCTCGCAGGCGAGCCAATTGGGAAGGGGCGAGACCTATTTCGATACCGCGCAGGTCCTTTCGCGCTACGTCAACGGCATCATGATGCGAACGTTCGAACAGGTCCGTATCGATGAAACGGCCGCCGCTTCAAAGGTCCCAGTTATAAACGGTCTTACAGATCTCTTGCATCCGTGCCAGATAATGGCCGATATGCTTACTATCGAAGAACACAAAGGAGATATCAGCAAACAAAAAGTTGTATGGATAGGCGACGGGAACAACATGGCAAACACCTGGATACAGGCGGCCATCATCTTTGGTTTCCCGCTGGTGCTTGCGTGTCCCGAGGGTTTTGAACCGCCAGCAATGATACTCGACAAGGTGAAGGGCGGAGGTTACGAGAACATCAAATTCACATCCGACCCCGCTACGGCGGTAAAAGATGCCGATGTTATAAATACTGACACATGGATATCGATGGGGCAGGAGTCGGACGAGGCAGAGGCAAAGAAGCGCGTGTTCAAACCCTTCCAGGTGAACAGGGCGTTAATCGATCTTGCCAGGAAAGACGCGATAGTTTTACATTGTCTGCCGGCGCACCGCGAAGAAGAGATAACATCTGAAGTTATGGATGGATCTCATTCCGCGATATTCGATCAGGCCGAAAACAGATTGCACGTTCAGAAGGCTATAATGGAAAAGTTGATGGGCTAGATTCCCCTCCTTTGTAAGGAGGGGAGAGGGGATGTAGATATCTACCCCGCCTTTTTCCTCCCCCTGCAAAGAGGAGGAGTATTGTACAAATAATATGACTACAGTTGTGATCGTAGGAACCCAGTGGGGAGACGAAGGAAAAGGGAAGATAGTCGACATCTTCACCAAATATGCCGACATGGTGGTCCGCTATCAGGGGGGCGCCAACGCCGGTCACACGATCGTTGTAGACGGGGTGAAAACGGTCCTTCATCTCCTTCCTTCCGGCATTCTTCACGAAGGGGTCAAGTGTCTGATAGGTAACGGTGTCGTGCTAGATCCCGAGGTATGCATCGAAGAGGTGAACCTTCTCAAGTCAAAAGGACTTTTAAAGAACGACTCGAATCTTGTGATCAGTCTGAACGCGCATGTCGTTATGCCATATCACAAACTTATCGATAAGCTCCGCGAGGAGTCGGCCGGAAAAGGGAAGATAGGAACCACCGGGCGCGGAATAGGGCCGTGTTACGAAGACAAGATAACAAGAACGGGAATTCGTGTCGCAGATATGATCGACCCCGCAAGATTAAAGGAGCGCCTTAACGAAGTGCTTCTCCAAAAGAACTCCTACATAGAAAAAGTGCTTGGTCATGAACCGGTCTCGCTTGATGAGATATTCAAAAAGTATTCTGAATTTGGTTCGGTACTTAAGAAGTACGCAAAAGATGCGGTAGATATCTTGAACGATGCAATTGAGGCGAAGAAGAACATTCTTTTTGAAGGCGCCCAAGGGACGGCTCTCGATGTGGATCACGGCACCTATCCGTTCGTTACATCTTCAACGACCATCGCTGGCGGGGCATGTTCGGGAAGCGGAGTGGGACCGACCGCAATAAAGCATGTAATGGGAATAGCAAAGGCATATACAACAAGGGTCGGTAGCGGTCCTTTTCCAACAGAGCAGGATAATGAAATAGGAGAGCGCCTGCGCAAAAATGGCGGAGAGTTCGGAGCAACTACAGGCCGCCCCAGAAGATGCGGATGGCTAGACCTCGCACTTTTAAAACGTTCAAAGGTCCTTAACGGGCTCACCCTTCTTGCGATCACAAAGTTAGACGTCTTAACAGGCTTTGAAAAGATAAAGGTCTGTACCGAATATGATGCAAAGGGCGATCCGGTCTATATAGAGCTTGATGGATGGCAGGAAGACCTCTCACGCGTTAGGTCGATGGACGAACTTCCTCCAAACGCCAAAAAATATATTGAATTCATGGAGAAGAGTCTGGGCGTTAAGGTCGCTCTTGTCTCCGTCGGGCCCGAGCGCGGTAGCGATGTAATCGTCCAAAATCCTCTTTGGAGGAAATTCGGGGAGACCCAACATTAGGACACGGCTCGACTTTTAAGGGAGATAAAAATGCATATACCCGACGGATTCTTATCGCCGCCTGTCTGGATAGGCTCATGGGTCTTTTCTTTGGCCGGCATATGGTTCTTCATAAAAAGGGTGGTTTCGCTCATGCAGGATAAAATGGTCCCTTTAATGGGCGTTGCCTCGGCATTTATCTTTGCCGCGCAGATGATAAATTTTCCCGTTGCGGGCGGCACTTCCGGCCATCTCTTGGGAGGAGTCCTTGCCGCGATATTCTTGGGTCCTTGGGCGGGGGCCTTGGTAATTACCATCGTCCTCATAGCGCAGGCGCTCATCTTTCAAGATGGGGGAATAACAGCTCTCGGCGCGAACATCCTTAACATGGCCATGTTAGGCACTGTTGGGGGTTACTATATATATTATTTTCTGGGACTTCTTTTCAAAGGCAAGAAGGGGACAATTTTTGCAACTGCCGCAGCCGCATGGGCATCGGCCGTTATTGCCTCGAGCCTTTGTGCGCTTGAGCTGGCCCTTTCGGGAACTTCTCCCCTTACCATTGTGCTTCCGGCAATGGCCGGCATTCATGCTATAATAGGGATATTCGAGGCCCTGATCACCACATTTATAGTCGGTTTCATGATTAAAATAAGGCCCGATCTCATCTATAAAAAGGAGAAAGCGTGACAAGAAAAGAGATGGTAACGGGTCTTTTTATATCGGTTGCGATAGGGGCCCTCATTTCACCATTTGCATCCTCATTTCCCGACGGGCTCGAAAAGGTGGCAGAGCGGATAGGATTTATGGAAAAGGGCGAAGGGAGGCAGATATTAGGAACTCCGTTCTTCGATTACACCATCCCCGGAATAGCCAACGAAAAGTTATCTACCTCGATAGCCGGAGGTCTTGGCGCCGGCCTTCTTTTTGCCGCCGGTTGCGGTGTTGCCGTAATACTTAAAAGGATGAAGAAAAAAGATGCATAAACACCTTTTAGAAGAGGCCGCAAGGAAAGATTCGCTCCTTCACAGGACGAGCGCTACTTTCAAGATGTCGCTACTTATCATCTTTATATTCTCGGTGGTCCTGACCCCTGTTGAGAACAGGGCCGCCTTTATTCTTTACATCGTTTTAGCGGTCGCAGGCTTGATCGCTTCAAAGATACCGCCTGTATATTTCCTTAAAAGGCTGGCAACGATCTTTCCATTCGTCATCCTTATGGGAGCGTTCATCCCTTTTGTAGACGACAAACATGGCCTTGCAAGATTTCTGACATATTCGCTAAGGGCCCTTCTTTCCCTCTCGGCATCGATAATAATATTGGGCTCCGCCGGGTTCACAAGATTATTGAAAGGGCTTTCTAATCTTCGCGTTCCAAGGCTCATTGTTATGCTTTTATCATTCCTTTGGAGGTATCTCTTCCTCATGCTCAATTCTTTTGAGCAGATGTCTGTTGCAAGCAGGGCGCGAGGGTATGGGCTCATTAGGAAGGATATGAGGACCACGGCAAATATGGCCGGGAGCCTTTTTTTGAACACCTTTGAGAAGGGTGAGAGCATCTATAATGCGATGCTCTCCAGAGGTTTTACCGGAGAGATAAATCTGATATCCGGCGAAGGGCTTAAGACCGCGGAATCTGTCATCCTTGGGTCTATAGTAGCAGTCATCATCGGGATGAATATTTTATGAACGCGATAGAAACGAACGATCTTGGCTTCTCGTATCCTGACGGAACGCCGGCGCTCCTTGGCATTGACCTTCAGGTAAAAGAGGGCGAATCGATAGGCCTTATAGGCCCGAACGGAGCCGGAAAATCGACCCTCCTTCTCTGCCTCAACGGGGTCTTTAATGCAAGCGGCACGGCCTCGATCCTCGGAAAAGAACTGAGCAAAGATAATATGCCGTTTATAAGGTCAAAGCTCGGCATAGTCTTTCAGGACCCGGATGTTCAGCTCTTTATGTCGTCTGTATTTGATGACGTTGCGTTTGGTCCGCTTAACATGGGAGTCCCCAAAGAGAAGATAGCTAAGGTAGTGCTTGATGCGCTTGAAAAGGTGGGAATGGGGACTTCCGAGCAAAGATCATCTCATCACTTAAGCTTTGGCGAAAAGAAGAGGGTGGCTCTTGCAACGGTCCTTTCGATGGAGCCGCAGGTCCTATTACTTGACGAACCTTCTAGCAACCTTGACCCAAAGAACAGGAGAAGGCTTATGGAGCTATTGAACTCGTTCACGCACACGAAGATAATCGCCTCGCACGACCTCGACCTTGTAGAAAGATGCTGTAGCCGAGTGGTTCTCCTATCCGGCGGCAAGATATCCGCTCAGGGCCCTGCGAGCGATATAATATCCGACAAGGAACTCCTTAAGAACTCCGGCCTCTGGTAGTGATTTTAGGGCACCTCTATAAACCCATTGTTATGTCATTGCGAGGAGCGTCCAGCGACGAAGCAATCTCCATAAATCAAGTGTTTATGGGGGATTGCCGCGCCCCTTCGGGGCTCGCAATGACAGAGTGAGTAGTTTAAAGAGGTGCCCTTTAAGGAAAAAAACTTGCAGGTTGGCGATTAAAGTTCTATCTAGCGTCCATGTCAAAAAAGACGAAGGTCATTGCGACGATCGGTCCCAAGTCCTCGGACCTTAAGACGCTCAAAAAAATGGTAGAGTCCGGCCTCGATGTCACCAGGATCAATTTTTCGCACGGTGAGAAATGCGAATATTTGGCAGGTATAAAGACCATAAGAGATGTCGAAAGGATCACCGGCAAACATATCGCCATCCTTGCCGATCTCTCAGGCCCCAAGATAAGGACCGATAAGATTCCAAACCCCATCCAGATAAGGGCCGGTGAAAAGGTCATCCTGGCACCTGAATCCACAGCCTCAAAAGGAGATATCCCTATTACCTATGCCGGGCTCGTGGGCGATGTCAAAAGCGGCGATACGCTTCTTATCGACGACGGCAAATTGGAAGTTAAGGTCATTTCTAAAAAGAGCGGAAAGATAATAGCGGAATCGAGGAGCTCCGGGTTCATAGGTGACCATAAAGGGATAAATCTCCCCGGCATTGCCATAAAGGGCGGCGCGCTGACCCCGAAGGATGTTGAAAACCTGAAGTTCGCCGTCCGTAACGGGGTCGATTATATCGGCGTCTCGTTCGTTCAGGGGCCCGAAGATCTTGTGAAGGCGAAGAAAATAATGAAAAAGGCGGGTAGAATACTTCCGCTCGTTGCCAAAATTGAGAGGGGCGTGGCCCTTGCCCATCTTAAAGAGATAGTGAAGGAGGCCGATGCCGTTATGGTTGCAAGGGGCGACCTTGGCGTCGAAACGGCCATAGAGAGGCTTCCGATAGTTCAAAAAGAGATAATAAAAATGTGCGGCAAGTTCAGACGCCCCGTAATAGTCGCCACTCAAATGCTCGAGAGCATGGTGACAATGACGAGGCCCACGCGCGCGGAGGTCAACGACGTCGCCACATCCGTCTTTGAGGGGGCCGATTGCCTCATGCTTTCCGGCGAGACCGCAGTGGGTCACGATCCCGTTAACGCGGTCGCTACCATGACAAGGATAATCAGGGCCTCCGAGCTCAGCAGATATCACATCCATATCAAGTACGAGCTCGACCCTTCGGACGATAACTCCGTTACCGCGGTAACAAGGGCGGCTTCGTTCGCTGCCGAAGAGGCAAAGGCGAAGGCTATAATCGTCTTTACTATGACCGGAAAATCTCCCGTTTATGTCTCAAAACAGAGGCCGCACTGCGATATACTGGCCGTTGCATCCAGCATCGATGCGGCAAGAAGGAGCGCTCTTTTTTACGGCGTTAAGACATTCGTTATCCCCGCTTGGAGATCCATCGATGCTATGATAGAAAGCGGTATCAGGATGCTTAAAAAGAAGAGAGAGATCAAAAAAGGCGATAGGGTCGTTATCCTGTGCGGTACCGTTACGACCCCCGGCGCCACAAATATGCTCAAGATAGTCACATGTTAAGGATAAAGACGCTCATTTTAATTCTGCCTTTTGTCCTCCTTTCGTTCACGGTCTCGGCCTATTTCGACAAGGGCGCTGACCCGAGATATCTTAATTTCCTGAAGGCCTACAATGAATTCGTAAAACAATATGCCGACGTTTCATGGCCCAAGGTCCCGTCCGGCAAAAAGACAGGGGAGGGCGATACCGATCCAAGGGTGCCCATTTTGCGCGAAAGATTGCACGGAGAGGGACTTCTGAAAAAGCCGGCGAGCGGGGACGTGTTCGACCACGAACTTTCGCAGGCATTGATGGAGTTTCAAGGGAGGAACGGCATCTTAGATGACGGCGTCCTTGGAAAGTTCACCGTCACCCAGCTTAACATATCTCCGCAGGAGAGGATCTGCCAGATGAGAATAGGCCTTAAGCGTCTTTCGGACATCCTTCCGCGCATCAGCTCCGACCGCTATGTCGTGGTGAATATACCCGACTACATGGCCAGACTTTATATTAACGGCAATGTCGAATGGGAGAGCAGGGCGATAGTAGGAAGACTCGACAGAAAGACGCCGCCTTTGAACGATGAGATCGAATATATAGTCTTTAGCCCCAAGTGGAGAGTTCCTGTGAAGATAGCGGTTGAGGACAAGATACCTGAGATACAAAAGGACCCCGATTTTTTAAAGAAGATGGGGATGAAGGTCTATGCAAGGGAGAACGGAGAGCTCATAGAAACAGACCCCGCGACCATTGACTGGGGGGAGTTAAACAAGGACAACTTTGATTATCTGATAGTTCAGGATGCGGGGGGTGGCAATGCCCTTGGAAGGATAAAATTCATGTTCCCCAATAAGGACGACGTCTATCTTCACGACACTCCCACAAAGAAACTCTTTGAGAGCATGACAAGGACCTTTAGTTCCGGATGTATAAGGATACAAAGACCCGTAGAGCTTGCCGAGATAGTGCTAAAGGACAAAGAGGGCTGGGACAGGGAGAGAATAGAAAAAGAGATGCACAGAAAGAACGAGAGGTTCCTCAACCTTGACGAGCATATCCCTATTAGTGTGGTTTACCTCACTTCATGGGTGGACGATGATGGTGACCTGGAATTTAGAAGGGATATTTATAGTTACGACAGGCAGATGAAAAGGGGTCTTTGCGCGGACCTAAATGTTAAGTAAAATAATCATATTTATCACTATATTATGTGTTAATGTTCAAGTTGTGGTTAATACTTATGCGGAGGACTTTTTAAAGTGGGAAGATTGTCTTAAATCGGCCAGAGAGGCCAATCCCAACCTTATTTCTTCAAGTGAGGCCGTGAAACAGCAAAAGGCGCAGAAGAATATAACGGCGAGCGCCAACAGGTGGAACCAGAACTGGCCTCCGAACACCAATCAGTTAAGCGTAGGCGTCGGGGTATCTATGCCGATATTCGAAGGGGGACTCCGTTTTGCACAGGTCGCAAAGGCAAAGGCGGTCCTGAAACAGGCGGCAGAGAACGAGAGGAGCGCCAAGGACCATGCCCTTGTGGGCCTTCAAGAGACGTGGGCCTCACTTTTAGACGCCGCGGAAAATGTTTCGGTGCAAGAACAACTTTTGGCCGCTACGCAGGAGCGTTCCAATATTGCCGACGCCCAGTATTCGACCGGTTTCGCATCGTTCGACAACTGGATCATCATAGAAGACGAACTGGTAAGGGCCAAGAAGACATATATCATGGCCAAGGCCGACGCACTTAGGGCTGAGGCCGGCTGGATATATGCGAAAGGTGGCACACTTGATTATGAAGAATAATAAATTTAAGTTGATACTCGGCGGTTGTTTGACGCTCGTTGCCTTGGTTATCCTCATAAAGATAGTTTCGTGCGCCGGAAAGCCGGACGAATATGTGAAGATCAAATCGGAGGTCGGATATATCGAGAATGTGATATCGTCAACGGGTACCGTCCTTCCAAAGAACAGGCTTGAGATAAAACCGCCCGTCAACGGCAGGGTCGATACCATACTTGTGAAAGAGGGAGGGCGGGTAAAGGTCGGCCAAACCCTTGCATGGATGAGCTCCACCGAACGTTCCGCGTTGCTTGATGCCGCGCGCGCTCAAGGTGAGGCTTCTCTTAAATATTGGAAAGAGGCCTATAAACCTATATCTCTTATATCCCCGATAGACGGCGAAGTGATCGTTTCGAAGATGCAGGCGGGGCAGACCGTTACCGTAAATGAAGCCGTTATCGTCCTTTCGGACCATCTTATCATAAGGTCGCAGGTAGATGAGACCGATATCGGAAAGATAAAGCTGGACCAGCCGGCTTTTATCACACTTGACGCCTATCCGGAGACGAAGATAGACGCCAAGGTCGAACATCTCTATTACGAATCAAAGACGGTCAACAATGTCACCATCTACGAGGTAGATCTTATCCCCGAATCACCTCCGGCCTTTATCCGTTCCGGCATGAACGCAAGTGTAAATTTCATCGTCGCCTTCAAGGACGATGCGCTCCTCCTTCCCATGGAAGCGGTCTCTAGCGTGAATGGTCATAAGGTGGTCTATGTGAGTGACGGCTCTAAAAGAGTGGAAAAGGTCATTGAGACCGGAATAACGGGCGAGGGGAAGATTGAGGTACTTTCGGGCGTAACCGCCCCGGACGAGATCCTTATTAAGGCCAAAAAATATGAGCCTCAAAGGTCGGACGCCAAGAACAATCCTTTTATGCCGATGAGAAGAAAACAAACTAAATCAAAGTAGAAGATGATAGAACTTAAAGAAGTACATAAGACGTACCAGATGGGCAAGGTGGAGGTTCGGGCCCTTCGCGGAGTCTCTTTAAAGATAGAGAAGGGCGAATTTGTCGCCATAATGGGTCCTTAAAGAACACAGGCTACTCACCAAGGACCAGCAGGATTCGTTCCAGATAAGGAACATGTCCGATATCAGAAAGACCCTTGAGGCGACCACAAAGACCATGAGCCTTTTACTTGGCGCCATCGCCGCCATATCGCTACTTGTCGGCGGCATAGGTATCATGAACATTACTCTTGTCTCCGTCACCGAGCGTACTCGCGAGATCGGGCTACGCAAGGCCATCGGCGCAAAGGATACGGATATTCTCGTTCAGTTCTTATGCGAGTCCACGCTGATGTCCCTGATAGGTGGCGTCCTTGGGATATGCATAGGATTTGTGATAGCGCTTTCCATGCTCATCTTTGCCGATTGGACCGTCAAGGTCTCAATTTCATCTATTTTACTTGCAACCATCTTTTCATTTGCAGTCGGTATTGTTTTTGGTATATGGCCTGCGCATCAGGCTTCAAAATTGAACCCGATAGAGGCCCTAAGGTACGAATAGGGCGTACAAGGAGAAGAAAATGAAAAAGAGACTGGCGCTTGTATTGATCGCGGCTTTAGTGGTTGTTTTTGCGTGCAAGAAAAAGGATTCTGACACCGTGGCGGAAAAGGGGATCGAAATGGATATAGCGAACGGAAAGACCGTCAGTATAAACTATACGCTAACGGTGGACGGCAAGGTCGCCGATTCATCGGAAGGACGCGAACCGCTGGTCTATGTGGCCGGTTCCGGACAGATAATACCCGGGCTCGACGGGGAGCTTGTTGGTCTTAAGAAGGGTGACAAAAAACATGTGAGCGTTGCTCCCGGGAACGGTTATGGAGTAAGGGATCCCAAGGCGGTCCAAAAAGTCCCGCGTACGGCACTTGAAGGTCAGCCAGACATCAAGCCCGGTAGCGTTCTTCAGGGAAGTGTGGGCGAACAGGAGTTTCAGGCCGTTATAACCAAGGTGGGCAAGGATGACGTAGAGATAGATCTTAATCATCCGCTTGCTGGCAAGACGCTCGAGTTTGACGTAGAGGTCGTGGACGTTCAGTAGTCAGGTCAGGGCAGTCAATCTACATCGTGCATGGCAAGGGCGTTCATGTTGAGCTGATAGTGAGCGAGAGCGAAGAGATAGAGGACGGGGTGATAAGGGGGAAGTACGATATAGGGGTCATCTCGGGTATAGGAATGCCGCATCCCCTTTTAGAAGAGAACGTGATAGATTCGGACAGGATAGACGCTCTTGTTTCGAGGAAGGGTCCGCTTGCGGCCTTAAAGAAGATAAGCGCCGAAGAACTTGTAAAACGGCCTCTCATAATGTATCCGAAAAAGAGCAGGACACGGCAGATAATAGATCTTGCTTTACGGCAAAGGGGCCTTGTTCCGAAAGAGGTAATTGATGTCTGGTATATCGGCGCCGCGGTAAGGCTTGCGGAGGCGGGTTTGGGGGTGGCGATGCTCTCTCACTTTTTCATCAAGAACGAACTTATGAGTCACAAGTGCTCTCATTTAAGGATAACCGGCGATCCCTTTAAAAGGAACATTTGCGTTATCAAGAAAAGGGGGGCTATGCTTTCCGAGCCGGCCGCACTTTTCTATGAACTGCTGATGGGGAGATGATATGAAAGATCCAAGACCGATAAATGAGCTCGATTATAAAGAGGAGGCCAAAGAAGAGGACGAATACCTCACGCGCACCGGCCAACCTTCGATGACGGGAGGGGAGGGGTCACCCATTATTTTTTCCTAATCATGATTCGGGTCGCAACCGTCAGCAGAATGACGAGCACGAATGGCCCCCATACTTGAATTTGCATCCATGTTGAGGGATCGGATAAATGAATGTGCCGTCCGGCAGAACCTAAAGAGGTGTACACAAATGTTCCGGGAAGCATTCCCAGAAGTGTGGCGAGAGTGTAATCCCGAAAAGAGACTTTTGTCAGGCCTAAGCCGAAATTCAGGCCGTTGAACGGGAATAAAGGAACCAACCGTAATAGGAGTACGGAGTAAAATCCGTTGTTGCCGATTTTCTCGTCCATTCCCTGAAGAGTTCCTTTGCTCTTGAGAATCTTTGATACGGCGTCCCGCCCCAAATAACGGGCAATGAGAAAACTGATCAGGGCGCCCAGGCTGGCGGAGAGCCAGTTAATCAGCGTCCCCCACCAGGTACCGAATAAGAGACCTCCGCCAATTGTCAAGACCGATCCCGGAAGGGCAAAGACCGTGGCGGCGATGTAGATGAGTCCGAAGACAAGGGGCGCTAGAGCCCCTTGCGACTGAATCCAAAGTCCCAATTGGTCAAACCCTTCCTTCGACAGATAAGTCTGCGCAGGGGTGAGAAAATAGAGCCCCAGAACAACGGAAATAAAAAGGATGATGAGGAACCCTTTCTTCATGTTTATCCAAATCTCCATCGGAAGTAACGCTTAAGCCATTTTTTTGAGCCGTCGGTCAGTCGACTGCGCTGGTAGATATCGGCAATGCGTTTGCTGACCTCCGCCAGCGTCGGATAGACATGAATCATCGTTGCCACTTTTTTCAAACCGATCTTCTGGTGCATGGCCAACGCCAGTTCATGCAATAAATCTCCGGCGTGGGAGCCGACGAGCGTAACGCCTAAAATTTGATCCGTCCCCTTGTGGGTCAGCACCTTGATAAATCCCTCGAATTCACGGTCACAAACGGCGCGGTCGAGATCGCTAAAAGAGTATTGATACACATCGTGTGCCACGCTGTTTTGTTTGGCCTCGGATTCATTGAGGCCGACACGAGCGACTTCGGGCTCGGTAAACGTACACCACGGCACGACACGATAATCGATTTTGGATTTTCCGGGAAACAAGGCATTGCGCAAAATCAGCCGGGCCTGAAAATCGGCGGTGTGCGTGAATTGATAAGGGCCGACAATATCGCCGCAGGCATAAATATTCTTGGCTGTCGTCCGGAGTGTCGCGTCTGTTTTGACCCCTTTTTTGTCGTACTGAACACCCGCTTTCTCTAAACCGAGGCCGTTCACATTGGGGGCGCGTCCGACGGCCACGAGAATCCGGTCGAATGTGATTTTTCTTTTCTGTCCGTCAGGACCAGAAACGATCAACCCACCATCGATTTGTTCGGCCTTCGTTTTGAGTAATACCGTAAGGCCTTCCGCCTCAAACCTCTCTTTGACCAGCTCGGATACTTCGGGATCCTCGCGAATCAACAGCCTGTCAGCCATTTCAACGACGGTGACGTGACTGCCGAGTCTCGCAAAGGTTTGCGCCAGTTCTGCTCCGATCGGACCGCCTCCCAAAACGATGAGATTTTTCGGCAACTCTTTTAACTGCCAGACATTGTCGCTCGTCAGATAGGGAATTTTATCCATTCCGGGAATGGGAGGCACGAAGGGCGAGGCTCCGGTAGCAATGACAAAACGTTTAGCTTCCAATGTTTCCTTGCCGTTTGAAATTTGATTCGGAGAAATAAATCGGTATTCACCCAGACGGACGTCGACTCCGAGCGACGTGAATCTTTCGACGGAATCATGGGGAGCGATCTTCTCTTGAACCTCGCGGACGGAGGCCAAAACCGAATCGAGCTTGATGTCGAAGTTGTGGGATTGCAATCCGAATCGCTCGGCGGTTCGCGCATCATGGATGATTTTCGCCGAGCGGATGATGGCTTTCGACGGCACACAGCCGGCGTTGAGGCAATCACCACCCATCTTGTGTTTTTCAACCAGCGCCACCTTAGCACCAAGGCCGGCGGCCCCTGCGGCAACGACCAAGCCGCCGGAGCCGGCACCAATGACGATGAGATGATATTTTTTGGTTTGCATCAATGCTCCTTTAAGTTTGTGCCACGATCAATTTCAAAACATCACCCGTGATATCCTCTTCGTTGAGAATTCTGAAACCCGCTTCTTGTAGCGTAGCAAGTGTGTCTTGAGTAAAATCGACACCAAACATGAAACGAGTGTAGGGGGTCACCATCTTTTGGATCAATCGTCGGATCGGTTTTTTGGATAAGACGTATTCAAGGAAAAGGATTTTCCCGCCCCTCTTGCAAACGCGCCTCAATTCATGGGCGGCGACGGCAGGTTGATCCACGACACAGCAGAGGAAGGTCGCGACAATGAAATCAAAGGATTCATCGGGAAAAGGAAGTTGATAGACGCTTGCCTTTTTGAACTCCACGTTTTTCCCATCATACAAGGATGCCTTTTTTTTAGCGCGTTCAAGCATTCCCGCACTCAAATCAATACCGACCACAGCCGCATCCATTGGGTAGAAGGGCATATTACAGCCGGTACCTACACCGGCATCCAAAATCTTTCCTGATAATCCCTCCCATATTCGCTTCCTGATCCTTCGATAGCGGAATCTCTCAAAGGGCCAGTCAATCAAGTTATAAAAGCGGGAGGTCCGGTCGAATTTTTTCTCCAAATTTTCCATATTGTTCTCCTGTGTCGATGTCTTCCAACTCCGGAAGCAAGGCCGTGCTTAAATTTAAGCCTCTTGCTCTCTCTAGCGTTTGCGCAAAAACACGTTCGGTCCCCCAATCGATTCCGGCAAAAAGCTCCGGATAAACTTGGCGGCATCCGATCAGATAATAACCGCCGTCCTTTGCCGGTCCGAGCACAAGATCGGCTTTCTCCAAATCCTGAAAAGCTTTCAAAATAAGGGGACGATCCACATCAATGCAATCAGTCCCAATCAAGACGGCATGTTCGGTTTCTTCCAAGCTTTGAGTGAGAGCCTGCTTCATCCTCTCACCGAGATCGCCACCAGATTGAGGCTTAAGGTGGCTTATTTGCAGCCATGACTGAAATTTCTCTCTCAGCTCCGGAGGGTCGTAATACAAGACTTGGGTGAACTCCCCATTACAGGGTTTGGTACTCCTCATCACAATCTCCACCATTGTCTTGTATGCCAAAGCAGCATTGACCGCACCGATCGCTTGGGCCAAACGGATCTTGACCTTACCTGCTTCGGGGTGCTTTGCAAAAATTAAAAGTTGCTTCATAAAGTTTTTTTTAATGAAGGCCATGCCTGACGAGTCCACCGACAGGCATACATCCACGTGAGCTTCGCCCAACCTGTTTCGGCGTAGCGGCGAGCGCTCGTGCGGAGCGGGGTGCCGGTGCACCGAAGCTGGACTCCCTTTTGCCTGGCCCGCCACACGAACAAATGGTCTTCCCCATAGAGAGCATCTTCAGGAAAACCCCCGATCTTTTCAAATTTTTCCTTTGATACACAAAATCCTTGATCCCCAAATGGAACACCGAGAATGCGGGAACGAATCCAGCACCCGATTTCATTGATAAACATCAGCGGCGGGCCATCGGGCAAAAAGCGCAGATTGAAATAATGAAGGGCATGTGGATTTTTGCCCAGAGATCCGAGCAAAGCGACGAGAGTTTTTGATGAGAGTCTGGAATCGGCATGCAGAAACCACAGAAAATCTCGTGTAGCCTTACGTGCCCCAACGTTCAGTTGTTTGGGCCGTGATGCCCCGCGAACGACGATCAATTCCGCCTCCTTTTCAATAGGTCGAAGATCTCCCAAGAGCGCTGAAAGCGCGCCTTCGCCTGGCCCGACAGGAATGATGATCGAAATGTCTTTAAAGGTAATCATGGTTTAACAGCACCCTTGGTTTGATGGTGTTTCCTCGGGACCGGTGGACCTTTGCGGTTTACAATCGAATAAACCGTAGTGAGTCGACACATCCCCTTCGACACGGAAGTGCGGCGCGTATCGGGTCTGTGTCAGCATGGCCGCCGTGTTTCTGCATACGAGCACGGGTCTTCCTTTTTCAAAAAGGTGATGATCATCCAGCGGGAAGGCTTGCGGACATTGAGGGATGGTCCCCAAGTAATAGGCCACCTGGCCATAGTCCTCACAGCGATCCTCCAACTTCAGTTTGAATGCCCGAACGGTCACCGAATAAAATGAAATAGCCCCCAGTTGATGCTCAAGCTCAGGGTTCTCAATGGTAAGCTTTCTTTGCGTCACCACACGGTGGTCAAGGCACCCCACATCCATCATGAGTCTGCGAAAATCTTCGGTGTACAAGGCTCCACCGAGACATTCACCTATCAACGTTGGATCTTCTGCCAGATATTTCGGGATTCTCCTGTCGGAAAAGATATCCGCGAAATAGAGTTCACCGCCGGGTTTCAGCACACGGAAGATTTCGGAAAAGACCCGCCGCTTTTCCGGTGAGAGATTGATGACACAATTGGAGACCACGACATCAATGGAACCGGTCTTGATCCCCAGCCCCTCAAGGTCTTCGATATACCCGTTTAAGAATTCTATATTGCTCTTTTCGTGCCCGAAGGTTTGCGCGTGATAGTCGACATGCTTCTTGGCGACCGCCAATTGCTCCGCCGTCATATCGACACCGATCACCTTGCCTTCCGATCCCACGAGTTTGGAGAGAAGGAAGGTATCCCGCCCTGTTCCGCAACCGAGGTCCAGAACAGTTTTGCCCTCCAATACGGCGGGAATTGGCGAGCCGCATCCGTAAAATTTCTCCAACACCTCCGGATGAATCTGACCCAGGATGGGTTTCAGATGTACGGGCATGGCATCCAACGTACAACAGGCGTTGGTCTTTAAGTCCGCATTGGTTTTGAGCGTCTTTCCATAATATTGTTTTACCGTTTCCAGGGTATGATGATTGTCTGTCATATCAGTTTTCCTCCACAAGATGACCCGGCCCCCGCCGTGCAGCCATAGCAGTGGTTGGCAAAGGCGATGGGGCTTTTGTTAATTTGATCGAAGGTTTCAATATCCCAAATGTTTGTTTTTGTCTTGCCACTAGGGATGTCTAACATCTGGTTAAAATCGCAATCATAGATGTTTCCATCCCACCCGATGGAAATCAGGTTTCGGCACATGACGATCGAAGCCGCAGTGGCATTGAAGTTGTTCGCGAGCAGTGTCATGTATTCTTCATATTTATTTTCTCTGACCAATTGATCCAAAAATCGCTTGATCGGCATGTTGGTAATCGTGAAGAGATGGTTGAATTCGATGCCGAAGAGTTCGTGCAGTTCTTTTTTGTAATCGAGTTCGAGCTTCTCTTGTGAGGGAGGCAAAAAGGCCCCCAGCGGATTGTAAACCAGATCGAGTGTGAGTCCCGAATCGTTCTTTCCATAACCGAGTTCATTCAATAACAGTAAGGCGCGAATACTCTTATCGAACACACCACCGCCTCGCTGAGCATCTACATTCTTCTTGGAGTAACACGGAAGAGAGGCCACGACCTTTACCTGATGTGCTTTCAGAAAATGCGCCGTTTCCTCCTGGCCTTTCTCAAAGAAGACCGTCAGATTACATCGGTCGATCACTTCCTTGTTCCGCTGTCTGGCGGCTGCAACCAGTGTGCGAAAATGAGGATTGAGTTCGGGCGCGCCGCCGGTGATATCGACGGTGTAAATGGTGGGCGATTGATCCAAGAGTTCGATCAGGCGATCCACCGTTCTCTTTTCCATGATCTCGGTTCGCTTCGGTCCCGCCTCCACATGACAATGATGGCAGGCCTGGTTGCAGAGCTTGCCGACATTGACTTGCAGGATCTCCAGCGGTTTGTGCGTGATGTCGATCCGATGTTCAACCAGATTGTTTTCAAATGATCTCATATAACCCCTTTCACTTCTTGTTTATAAACAGGGCAATAAAATGTCAAGGATGTCTGGAACTGTCGCCGGCCATCTGAAAACCGACAATTACCTTCCCTTGTATTATATTGGCACACATCCCCCGGTAAACGCCAGTGGTGACGCCCTTGGGGTATACATCCCCCGCACACCGGCTCCTTACGGGCTGGGGCACACCGTCCATAATGGCGGTTTTGGGTGAAGTGCGTTATTTCGTTGCAAGATTAGTAGGATAAGCTACAAACCTGATGCGCGAATTTGTATCTGGGGGTGGTGTCGCGTCATATAACTGGTGGGCACCTCTAAAAACCCATCGGCGTGTCATTGCGAGGGAGCGTAGCGACCGAAGCAATCCAGTGAAATCAAGTGTTTGCGGGGAGATTGCCGCGCCCCTTCGGGGCTCGCAATGACAGAACGAGCAGGTTTTTAGAGGTACCCTGGTGTGTATAGGGGGATAATTAATACCAAATGAAGATCAGCGTACTGATAGGCTACTTTGCCAAACAAGGAGAGGCTCGTGAGGCGCTCAAGAAATTACGGCATAAAGGTTTTGGCCGTGCCGCGTTATTAAGCAAGGGTGAGGACGGAAAGGTCAGGGCGCGACGTTCAATTTTTGGCGTCGACCGAAAGCTCATTAAATATCACGCGCGCCTGCTTGCGTCCGGCGAGACCGTCCTGATACTGCAGGAACCTATCGAAAAGATGCGGGTTCCGTTCGAACTCTTTCTCGAGATCGGTGAGATACCACCGGCCCTTTTTGTCCTTCATCAGCAGATCAAAGGTCCGAAACTGGAGAACGTTAGTCCCGGAGGAACATCGCTTAATCTCTCACAACTTCTTGAACATGCTAAAAGTCTGGCCGCAGATCATCAACTTGATCCAAAGCCCGTTAAAAATATAGAACTGTTAAGGCACCTCGAAGAGGGGCGCAAGTGGGTGCAGTGGGCGTGTCTTAACCTTTCCGAGGCCGGTCATCTGCAACAGAGCGTGTCGCCCGCGGCCGAGTGGCTCCTTGACAATGAATATATACTCGAAAGCACGGCCCGCGACATACGGCTCAATCTTCCGCGTAACTTTTACCGGCAGCTTCCTTCCCTTGCGAACGGCCCCGAACGCGGGTTGCCTCGCATCTACGGCCTGGCTCGCGAACTCGTTTCTCACACCGATATGCGCCTAGACGAAGAGAACGTGCTCGCCTTTATCGAAACATATCAGTCCGAAAAGACGCTCTCGATAGGCGAGCTCTGGGCGGTTCCCCAGATGCTCAGGGCAGTACTGCTCGAAGGCATCGGACAGCTGGCTGAAAGGGCGGTCTCCGATCTGCGCGAGCGGGAACTGGCCGATCTGTGGGCCAACCGCCTCATAACGGTCACTCGTAGGAAACCACACCAGCTCTTTTCTATCATGGCGGAGCTCTCCGAGTCCGAACCTAACCCCAGCCCATGTTTTGCCGCTCAGCTGATAGATTACCTCTACGACGAAGGGACCGCACTGGTCCCCGTGCAGGGCTGGCTTGAAAGAACATTCCACAGGACATTGAACGAGCTGACCATTCGTGAGACTAACCGTCAGACCAAGGATCAGCTCTCGATAGGGAACGCCTTTATAAGTTTGCGTCAGCTTTCGCTTCTTGATTGGAAGAAATGTTTTGAGACACTAAGCAAGGTGGATCAGACGTTGCGGCACGATCCCGCGAACATCTATTCTAAAATGGATTTTGCCACGCGCGATATGTATCGCCGCGCCATTGAAGATCTCCACCGCGGGTCCGGCCTTTCGGAGGAAGAGGTCGCAAAACAGGCCGTCGAGATGGCTTCTGAAGCGAGCTTCGGCCCGGGGCGTGATGAGCTTTCGGGGCATGTGGGAACGTATTTGATAGGCGACAGGAGAGGGAATCTGGCCAAACGTGTCGGTTGCAGGGAGGCCCTTCGCTTCCGTTTTCTTCATTGGGCGTATAGGCATCATACCGCGGTATATTTGATCGGCATCTCCATCTTTACAGCCGCATGTTTTTTCTTCTCTTTCAGATTTGGCCTCAACGCACATCTTATTTGGGCCCAGTTGCTCATCGCCGCACTTCTTGTGATCCCAGCGAGCCAGATAGCCCTTGAAACGGTCAATTATCTTATAACGCGCATCTTTCCGCCGCGCACCCTGCCGAAAATGGACTTTAAGGTCTCGGGCATTCCCGACGCCTGCAAGACCCTTGTCGTGGTCCCGATGATGCTGACCGATCTGGAGACGGTGAGGGAAGAAGCGGAAAAGCTCGAGGTCCGCTATTTAGCCAATACGGACAACAATCTTTTGTTCGGCCTTTATTCTGATTTTACGGATGCCGACAAGGACCATGTCGAAACGGATGCGCCTTTACTTCATGCCGCCAGAAAGGGCATCGAGTTCTTGAACCAGCGTTATGAAGGCGGGCGTTTCTTTCTCTTCCACCGCGAGAGGAAATGGTGCGCCTCGGAAGGAAAATTCATCGGCTGGGAGCGAAAGCGCGGAAAACTTGAAGAGCTAAATCGTCTGATCGACGGAACAAGAGCGCCGGATGTCGATCCCCTTGTCTACGTAGGGGATCAGGACCGCCTTGCTAATATAAGATATGTGATCACCCTCGACAGCGATACACAGTTGCCGCACGACACCGCTCGCAGGATGATAGAGACGCTGTCGCATCCTCTTAACGTGGCGCGTATGCATGGCACAGGTCGTGTCCGGTCTGGCTACTCTATCATACAACCGCGTGTCAGTCCTTCACTCCCGAGCACGAGCGGCGCGCCATTTAGCAGGCTCTTCTCCGACCCCGTGGGCATCGACCCTTACACGAATGCCGTTTCCGACGTTTCGCAGGACCTTGCGGGTGAGGGCTCTTATCACGGCAAGGGTATCTACGACGTTCGAACTTTCAGTAAGGTCCTCTCCGGCAGATTTCCGGAGGACCTGCTCCTCAGCCACGACCTTATCGAAGGCTCTCATGTCAGGGTAGGACTTGCCAGCGATATCGAACTGTATGATGAGTTCCCGCAGGATTATTTAAGCTACGTTAAAAGGCAACACCGCTGGGTCCGGGGAGACTGGCAGATAGCCGACTGGATACTGCCGCGCGTTCCAAAGGCCGGCGGCGGGCGTCATGCTAACGTCCTTACGTGGTTCGACCGCTGGAAGGTGCTCGACAACCTCCGTCGCAGCTGGCTCCCCGCGACCAGTTTGGGCTTTCTCATTGCCTCGTGGTTCATCTCTTCACAGGCCGGGTGGATAGCTACTGCTGTGGTCGCCGTTCAATTGTTCTTTCACTCTCTGGCACAGCCGGTCACTTGGGCGACAACGGGGCAGGGAATAAAGGGCGTCTCTTTTGCCAAGAAGGTATACGACATGCTACGCGTGCTGGTGGAGGCGGCGTTACTTCCGTATCAGGCATGGCTTTCTTTTGATGCAACGATGAGGGTCTTTTATCGTCGGTGCATCTCCCATCGAAGGCTCCTTGAGTGGACCTCGGCACAGGCCGCGCATGGCATTGTCCAGGCCAAGGTGCCCGTCTTCATTCTTTCACTCGTTCTTATCAGTTCGTTAAGCGTGTTCGTAGGATGGGCGCTACTTCAATTCCGTCCGGAAAGTTTTCAGGCGGCGTTGCCGTGGCTTATCCTCTGGTTCATCTCGCCTCTCTTTGGATGGCTTCTTAACAGGCGGCCGAAGGTAGAACAGCCGCAATTCATGCTTCCGGCGGAGGACCGTCAGTTCATGCGGGATGTTGCGCGGAGGACATGGCGCTATTTCACTGATTTCGTGAACGATGATACCTCGTGGTTGCCGCCGGACAATTATCAGGTCGCCTATCAGGACAAGCTCGCCATGAGGACGAGCCCTACCAATATTGGACTCTATCTGGTGAGCGTGCTCGGCGCCAAGGATTTTGGATATGTCACTCTAGACGATGTTGTCTTTAAACTGAGCAAGACGATGGAGAGCATTGCAAAACTTGAGCGTTACGAAGGCCATCTTTTGAACTGGTATGATATTAAGACGCTGGAACCCCTAAGCCCCCGCTATGTTTCCATGGTGGACAGCGGAAACCTGCTCGGTTCGCTCTGGTCCATGGACCAGGGGCTTATTGATCTCATTCAGTCGCCGCTCCTTGGGCCCCAGGCATTCGAAGGGCTCAAAGACGCGGTGCATGTCTTGCAACAGGTCATCCGCGACGAAAAACAGACTGGCTTTAATTTTCAGGTCATGCGTGAACTTATGCAGGCATGGAAGTATCCGCCGGATACCGCTGTCGGGCTTCTTTCTCTCCTTCGAAGGACAGAAAAAGAGACCGGCGACCTTTTCAAGAGGGCGTTTGATGCCGCCGCACCTAACAAGAAGATAATATATTGGATAAAACAGGTTGAGGACCAGCTTGTGGCATGGAAGAATATCGCCGACCGTTATCTTACGTGGATAGAGATCTTGAGCGAAAAGACGGAAGGCGAGATATCCATACTCGACCCTTATGCCGTACCTGCATTCCGTGCCGCCGTTCAAAACGTGCCGTCGCTTAAAGATATCGCCAGCGGACAGATTCCGTGCATAGCGTCCCTTGCTTTCATACGCACCATTGCGCCGGCGGGCGACGCTGCCCTGCGCGACTGGATAGACCGGGTCGTCAACGCCTTCGAAAAGTCAAAGTGGCTTGCCAATGAAAAGCTCGATCATTCCATCATACTAATGCATTCAGTGCGCGATCTCTCCGGCTCGATCAACATGAACTTTCTGTACAATACCGACCGCCGGTTGTTCTCTATCGGATACAACGTCTCTGAAGGACGTCTGGACCGCGCTTTTTACGATCTGCTGGCGAGCGAAGCGCGCCTGGGAAGTTTCGTTGCCATCGCCCGCGGTGATATTCCCACAGATCACTGGTTCTCCATGAGCCGTCCCTACGGCGCTATCGGCCGGCGACGGGTGCTCCTCAGCTGGACCGGGACGATGTTCGAATATCTGATGCCTCTGCTCTTTCAGCGTAGCTATGCAAATTCCTTGCTCGACAAATCGACGCGCGAAGCCGTGGCCATTCAGATGGCCTACGGTTCCAAACACCATGTGCCGTGGGGGATATCTGAGTGCGCATACGGCGATCTGGATATTCACAAGACCCATCAGTACGCGGCCTTCGGTGTGCCTGAACTGGGGCTCAAGCGTGATCTGGCAGAGAGGATGGTCGTTGCGCCTTATGCCACCATGCTGGCGCTAAATATCGCTCCACAGGCGGCGGTCAAGAACCTGAAAAGATTTTCGGAGCTGGGGCTCCTCAACGATTACGGATATTACGAGGCGATCGATTTTTCCCAACAGCCAAGCCGCGAGGGCGAGCACGGCGTGGCGGTAAGAACCTATATGGCTCACCATCAGGGAATGAGCTTTATGGCGCTCACCAATCTGCTCCACGATAATTCTCTCCAGCGCCATTTTCACAGCGATCCGCGCGTGCGCGCCGCCGAGTCCCTTTTGCATGAGCGTATTCCGAACACTCCTCCGCTACATCACATCTCCACGCGCGAGCGTGTTTCTTCCGTTGCGAGTATTGGCGACGTGACGCCCGCGGTGAGTCAGTTCGATACGCCTCATACCAGCAGTCCGAAGACACAACTTCTTTCCAACAGCCGTTACAGCCTGATGGTAACGAACGCCGGCGGCGGTTACAGCCGTTGGAACAATATTGAGATCACTCGCTGGCGTTCGGACAAGACCCGAGACCCATGGGGGACATTCTGCTACATACGCGATGTGGATTCGAACCAGCTCTGGTGTAACACCTACCAGCCGACCGTGGGAAAGGTATCTGACTACGGTGCGAACTTTACGCTCGACAGGGCCATGTTCCGACGCTTTGATCACGGAATAGAAAGTGAGACAGAGGTCGTTGTTGCGCCGGAGGACGATGTAGAGATACGGCGGATCACGCTCATCAATCGTACCATGCGTACCCGCAGGCTTGATCTTACGAGTTACGTTGAGCTTTCGATGTCGACGCACGATGCGGACATTAAGCATCCGGCCTTCAACAAGCTCTTTATAGAGACCGAAGCCTTGCCGGAGGAACATGTGCTACTCGCGCATCGTCGTCCTCGTCTTAGCGATGAAGCCCCTGTGTTCGTTGCGCACCGCCTGACGTTCGATGGCGAGCAGAACGAAGACCTGCGTTTCGAGACCGACCGTAGGCGTTTTATAGGCCGCGGAAGAACTATTGCAAGTCCCATGGGGGCGTCGCAGGAGCCGGGACGCAGCCAAGGATTTGTTCTGGACCCAGTATTGAGCCTTCGCAAGAGCGTGGTGCTTCATCCGGGTAAGCGAGTACAGGTATCCATGGTGCTTGCCGCGGGAGAGTCGCGGGAACATGCGCTTAGTCTGACCGCCAAGTACGGCGACGTGCATGCCATCGATCATGCACTTGATCTTGCGTGGGCCTCCGCCCAGCTTGAACTGCGTCTGCTACGCATTCAACCTGACGACGCCCGCTCTTTTCAGCAGCTGGCAAGTCATCTTCTCTATCCCGGTTCGCTTCTTCGTTCTACATCTGAACGAATTTCACAGAATAGAAAGGGACAGTCAGGCCTCTGGGCCTATTCAATCTCCGGGGACCTTCCTATTCTCCTTGTCGCAGTCAGTGAGGCGAGGGACTTGGGGCTTGTAAGGCAATTGCTTCAGGCCCACACATATTGGCGGATGCACGGGCTGATGGCGGATCTCGTCATTCTTAATGAAGAGGCCGCCGGCTACACCCAGCCGCTACGCGAACAGCTTGAACATCTCGTTCAGTCTCATACCGCGGTCACGGGTGTGGATAAACCGGGCGGAGTGTTCCTTCGCAGTGCGGATATCATTGCGCCGGAAGACCTCACGCTTCTTAGGGCCGTGGCGAGCGTTGTGATGGTTGTGGCACGCGGCACACTCCAGCAGCAATTGAGTGCGCCTCTCAAGGCCCCCGACATGCCGGAAAATATAGTTCTAAGGCGTGCTTCAAAGGATCCTTCGGCCGCACTCCCGTTCATGGATCTCCCATTCTTTAACAGCGTTGGAGGTTTTACCACCGACGGCCGTGAATACGCCGTCTATCTTGCTCCGGGGATCAATACACCGGCACCTTGGGTAAATGTGATCGCTAACCCGAACTTCGGCACGCTCGTAAGTGAAACGGGTTCGGGATTTACTTGGGCCGGCAACAGTCAGCGCAATCGTCTGACCCCATGGTCGAACGATCCGGTCACAGATCCTCCTTCAGAGGCTATCTATATTCGTGACGAAGATACCGGCGTCTTCTGGACGCCGACCGCGTCGCCTATTCGCGAAAAGACCGCGTACCGCGCCAGACACGGTGCCGGATATTCTGTCTATGAACATAACAGCCACGGCATAGAACAGGAGCTGATAGTATTCGTTCCTGTGAATGACGATGGCGGAGAGCCGATTAAGCTGCAAAGGCTCACACTTAAGAACGATACCGCAAGGACGCGAAAGATCTCTGTGACCCATTATGCCGAGTGGACGCTCGGAGAGATCCGCGAATCATCGCAGTCCCATATCGTCACTGACTGGGACAGTGATACGAATATTCTGACGGCACGCAATTTCTATAATCCAGATTATGGCGACAAGGTAGCCTTTGCCGCCCTGAGCATGAACGCCGCTTCATACACCGGTGATCGCACCGCCTTTATGGGAAGGAACCGGTCCATGGAAGACCCTGCGGCGATGGAGAGAAAGAGACTCTCTCGCCGGACGGGCGCCGGGCTTGACCCTTGTGCCGCGCTTCAGGTCACATTAAAACTTGCCCCGGGCGAACAGGTCGAGATCACCTGCATGCTGGGTGAGGCTAACTCGGTTGACGAGGCTCAGGAGCTGGTCTTTGCCTATCGCGACGATCTCCATTTTTCGGACTCCCTTGAAGAGACGAAGGACTGGTGGAACAACCGGCTTGGAACTATCGAGATACACACGCCGGAGCTGGCCACCGACATTATGATCAACCGGTGGACGCTCTATCAAAATCTTTCCTGCCGCATATGGGGACGTTCCGCGTTCTATCAATCAAGCGGAGCTTTCGGGTTCCGCGATCAGCTTCAGGACGTTATGGCCCTCTTGTACTCGTATCCGGACCTCGCGCGCTCACACATTCTTTACGTTGCAAGCCGCCAGTTCAAGGAAGGGGACGTTCAACACTGGTGGCAACCGCTTAGCGGAGAAGGGATCCGCTCTAGGATATCCGACGACCTTCTGTGGCTCCCCTTTGTGGCCGCCCAGTATGTCAGGGTCACCGGCGATACGGGGATCCTGAATGAAATTGTCCCGTATCTCGATGCGCCGTTACTTAAAGAGGACCAGCACGAGACCATCCAGAAACCGGTGATATCATCCGAGAGCGGCACGCTCTTCGAACATTGCGAGCGCGCGGTAAAACGCGGCCAGAGGTTCGGTAGCCATGGATTGCCCCTGATGGGGACGGGTGATTGGAACGACGGAATGAATCTTGTAGGGGCCCAAGGGAAGGGCGAGAGCGTTTGGCTCGCATGGTTCATGGCGGAGGTCCTTAGCCGCATGTCGGAGATGGCAGTGGTCTTGAAACGTCCGGAACTGGGTAGCGCCTATATCAAAGAACGTGAAGCGATCATTGAACACGTTGAAAAATCTGCATGGGACGGAGAGTGGTATCTAAGGGCGTTCTTTGACGACGGTTCGCCGCTTGGTTCCGCAACGAGCGATGAAGCCAAGATCGATTCAATAGCCCAATCGTGGGCCATTTTAAGCGGCGGCGGCGATAAGGTACGCACAGCGAAGGCCCTAGAGTCGGCGTGGAACCGACTTGTTAGCGAGGAGAAAGGTTTGGCAATGCTACTTGAACCGCCGTTCGACAAAGCGGTCCCTTCACCGGGATATATCAAGGGATATCCGCCGGGTATCCGTGAGAACGGAGGCCAGTATACCCATGCCGCTCTATGGCTTGCCATGGCCATGGCGCGCAGCGGAGACGGAACCCGTGCTTATAAGATACTCCGACTCTTAAATCCCATAGAACACGCGCACGACCCGGACATGGTCTGGCGTTACGGGTTGGAACCTTACGTAGTGGCGGCGGATGTCTATGCCGCCCAGGGATGGATGGGACACGGCGGCTGGAGCTGGTACACAGGTTCGGCGTCGTGGATGTACCGCGTCTGGGTGGAAGAGATCCTCGGACTCAAGGTGCGAGGCGAAACGTTGCAGATCGATCCGGTCATTCCGGGAGAATGGGACGGATTTAAGATGACCTACCGGCACGGTGATGCGGTCTATGATATAGAGGTCTTGAACCCGGAACGCTGTGAGAAGGGCGTTGCTTTTATGGAGCTCGATGGCAAGCGCATTAAAAATGGAGTGATAGGGCTAAGCCGTGAACTTATCAAGCATCGTGTTGTTGTGAAAATGGGAAAAGGCGTGGTATGACGCAAGCATGCTATCGGTGAACGAGAAAAAGGGCTCATATGAGACACATTACGACGGTTACGATAAATCGTGGGATGAGTAGGTCGCGCTTAACCTCATAAAATCGAAATAGACCGGCTTTGGGTCTCGAGCTTTAGTAAAAAAAACCGGCAGGACGCCTAAAAGATGTCTGCCGGTTTTTTTAGGAGTTTTTCCATTTCCACACAGGCATGGATGTGGTAATAGTCCCGCGGACGCGAGCTGGTTGGCGTTGTTCATTCTTGGCGGGCCATTTTTTACTATCATTTCCCACAGATCTCGAGTATAAATTATCGAAATTAGGAACAACCAAACGGGGGGCTATTTATGCCAGAAAAAAAGAACGCAGGATTCATGAAGCCGTTGCAACCGGATGCGGCGTTGGCCGCGGTCGTAGGGGACAAACCGTTGCCCAGAACGGAAGTTGTTAAAAGTCTTTGGGTCTACATCAAGAAGAACGGTCTTCAGGATGCCAATAACAAGCGCAACATCAACGCAGACGAAAAACTGAAACTGGTGTTCGGCGGCAAATCACAGGTTAACATGTTCGAGATGACGAAGCTCGTTTCCGCTCATCTGAAGTGATCCATAAAAAGTGCTCGAGGCTAATTTAATGTTACAGCTGGATAATTGTGTCACCACAAGCCATTTAGATATTTTGTCCACCCGTATACATTGGTTCATCCAGATGAGGTGGATATTTATAACCATTCTCTTGCTTTTTTGCTGCGTGGCCGGCCTTTTTTATCCTGTCATAGATGTTGAAAAATTCCTTGCCCTAGGATTTTTTCTTGTAGCTTTAAACGTGGTCTATCTTGTGATCGACAAAAGAACGAAGAAAAGGTATTCATCCTCGACTCAGATCTATGTTTTTATCGGCACCCAGTTCGTCTTTGATTACATTGTACTGTCGCTCTTTTTATACTATTCGGGAGGTGTCGCAAACCCCCTGATCTACATATTTCTTTTCAATGTTATCATATCCTGCTTGCTGTTGCCGAACGCTTTAGTGTTGGCGATCACCTTCTCTTCGATCGTGTTCTTTCTTGCTCTCGCCTTCATGAGCCAGTTCGGTATCATACCATATTATCCTTTTCCGCTTGTCTGGCAGGGGATCATCATACCGAAACCCAGCAACGTTCTTTTTCTGATTGAAGCGGGATGTTTCGTTCTTGTGATCGCGGTGATGTTGTATTTCGTCGCCAACATCACTGCTCTTCTGCGGAAGAGGGAAGAGCTGCTTAGAGGCACCATCAATGAGCTGAAGATGATGGAGGACGTTCGAATGAAGACGATGATGCACGTGGCGCACGATCTAAAGGCGCCGCTCGCCGCCGCCCAGTCTTCCATCAAATCGGTCGCAGACGGTTTTGTCGGGCCCATCAGTGAAAAGGTGAGGTCGATCCTTTTTAACGCCTATCGTCGTTGCCACAACATGACAGCGATGGTCAAAGACATGTTCGATCTCATAAGATTTGACGAACAGATAATGCGCGGCGAATTGATAGCGGAGAGATTTTCTCTGGGAGCTCTAATGGATAACGTAAAGGAGCAATTCGATTCGCCATATCACGGGAAGAGCATTCAGTGGGATATCAAGATAGATGGAACAATAGAGATAAATGCCAATGTGGGGCAGATCGGAGCTCTGTTATCACAGCTTGTCTCCAACGCGATTAAATATTCCGGAGACCCGGTCAATATATCCATATCTGCAGAAAAATCTGGCGACGACCTGATTTTAGTTGTAAACGACGATGGAGTTGGGATATCCGTTGAAGAGCGGGAAAGGGTGCTGGATGAGTTCTACCGTACGGTCAAGGCAAAGAAGATGGAAAAGGACGGAGTTGGTCTTGGACTAGCCATAGTGCAAAAGATAGTGAAGTTCTACAACGGCAAGATCAGCATAGACGATGGACCGGAGAAAAAGGGGACGACGTTCACGATTCTCTTGTCGAATGTAATGGATGTTCGGGGGCCGCAAGCTTTTGTTGGGACGGATTTGGAGAGAGCCGCCAGGCGGCGTTTTTTTGAGCCCTGCGAGGAGTCTCCTAAAGAAATAGAAAATAAATGGTAACGGTAACGGAGGAACAAAGTCTATGAAGAAGTTCAAGATACTTGTGGTCGATGACGATAAGGACCTGCTGGATGTCGTAAGGCTTGTTCTTGAGAAAGAAGGATTTGAGGTCTTTACCGCCGCGAGTTCCGGCGAGTGTTATGATTCTCTCGAAAAGAACGCTCCCGATCTTGTGATATTAGATGTGGTCATGGGGGAGAAGAAGGACGGATTCGAGATCTGCAGGGATATCAAGACGCAACCTAAATACAAGGGCATTCCGGTCATGATGCTTACGGCGGTGAACGAATATTTTCCGTTCGATTTCAAGTCGGACGAGAATTGGTTGCCCAGCGACGCTTTTTTGGATAAACCGTTTGAACCGGAGATTCTGGTCAACTGCGCACGAAAACTTTTGGGGATTGCAACACAAAAGGCGGACGCGCCCAAGCTCAAATTCAACGTCCTGCCGGCGATCGATTCGTTGTGCTGGAAGGGGAAAGTGTCTTCTCCGCAAAAGCTACCGAATCCTGAACAGCCAAATTTACTAAGAGAGATATTTCCGTATTCAAGCGTTCCCAAGATTGCATTTGATAACATCTCCGTTCCCATGTCTCCGGCTGAGGAGATATGGATAACATGTACCACCTTCCGCGATGGACAACAGGCGCGCGTGCCATACACGGCCGATCAGATAGTCGATCTTTATGACATGCTACATAAACTTAGCGGCCCGAACGGCATCATTCGACAGTGCGAATTCTTTCTCTATAACAAAAAGGACAGGGAGGCTATTATCAAGTGCCTTTCGCGAGGTTATCAATATCCGGAGGTGACGGGTTGGGTGCGCGCTTCCGAGGTCGATTTCAAGGGTATCAAGTGGATGGGGCTGAAGGAGACCGGGCTTTTACTCTCGGCGTCCGACTATCACATCTATCTGAAAATGGGCAAGGACAGGGAGAAAGTGATGGATGACTATATAAAACTTGTCTGTCAGGCTATCGAAACCGGCGTAAAACCGCGTTGTCATTTAGAGGATATTACAAGGGCGGATATGTATGGTTTTGTTCTACCCCTTGTACAACGTCTCATGCGTGTGTCTGAGGACTCCAGGGTTCCCGTTAAGATCCGTATGTGCGACACGATGGGGTATGGCGTTCCGTTCGCGGAGGCTTCACTACCAAGAAGCGTTCCAAAGATAGTGACGTTACTTAGGAAAGAAGCGGGCGTTCCTTCAGCACAGCTCGAATGGCACGGCCATAACGATTTTCACCTTGTAATGGCAAATTCCATGGCGGCATGGCTCTACGGTTGTTCGGCCGTTAACGGTACGTTGTTGGGGTTCGGCGAACGCACCGGCAACTCGCCGATCGAGGCCTGTTGCATTGCTTACGCGGAGCTGACCGGGACATCTAACGGAATGGACCTGACGAAGATAACCGATATCGCGAAATATCTTGAAGAAAAGACCGGATTCAATGTGCCGCCCAACTATCCTTTTGTGGGTAGATATTTCAACACAACCATGGCCGGCATTCATGCCGACGGGCTCATCAAAAATGAGGAAATATATAACATATTTGATACGACGAAGATACTAAAGAGGCCGCTAGCCGCGCTTGTGAGCGACAAATCAGGTCTGGCCGGTATAGCCCTGTGGTATAGTCAGTTCCTGGGCTTGACGGGCGAGGATCAAATAAAAAAGACCGACCCCGGCATAGAAAAAGTGTATGAATGGGTGAAGGCGCAGTATAGTGATAAGCGCGTCACCGCAATATCGCCGCAAGAGCTTATCGAACAAGGGAGGAGATGCTTGGGCGACAGATTCTTTAGATAAACAAAAAAATATGAACATCACAGAAAAAATATTAAGGGCGCACTTGCTTGAGGGTGAATATAAGGATGGTGCCACCATCGGTATTAAAATAGACCAAACACTGACACAAGACGCCACCGGAACGATGGCGTTCCTGCAGTTCGAGGCGATAGGGCTGAAAAAGGTCCGGACCGAGCTGAGTCTGAGCTACGTTGATCACAATACGGTTCAGATGGGTTTTGAAAACCCGGACGATCATGCCTATCTGGCCGATGTTGCGGCAAAACACGGTGTCCTTTATTCACGATGCGGTAACGGGATATGCCATCAGGTTCATCTGGAAAGATTCGCTCGCCCCGGCAAAACTCTCATTGGCTCGGACAGCCATACTCCGACAGCCGGCGGTGTGGGGAGCCTTGCCTGCGGAGCGGGCGGAATAGATGTGGCTGCCGCCATGGCGGGGGCACCGTATTACATTCAGGTGCCGAAGGTGGTGAACATCGTCCTTTCCGGACGTCTTCCACCATGGACATCCGCAAAGGATATAATCTTAAAAGTCCTTTCAATCCTGACCACTAAGGGAAACGTTGGTACGGTTATCGAATATTCGGGAGATGCGATAGCGCATCTTACCGTTCCCGATCGCGCCACAATAACGAACATGGGGGTGGAACTGGGCGTCACAACTTCGCTCTTTCCGTCCGATGCACAGGCGCTGAAATTTCTGAAGGCGCAGAACAGAGAGTCGGATTTCGTCGAACTATTGCCCGACAGCGATGCGTCATACCACAGAACGATCAATATCGATCTGTCGGAGCTTGAGCCTCTCGCCGCAGGACCTCATAGCCCCGATAATGTAATGCCGGTCGGAAGCCTTGCCGGGCTTAAGGTAAGTCAGGTCTGCATCGGCAGTTGCACCAATTCGTCATACAAGGACATTGACACGGTTGCAAAGATGCTGGACGGCAGGGTCGTTCATAAGGATGTCAGCCTTGTCATTGTGCCCGGTTCAAGGCAGGTATTGGAAATGGCAGCAGGGAGCGGGGCGCTGGCGAAATTTGTCTCTGCCGGGGCAAGGATCGTCGAACCGAGTTGCAGTTTTTGCATCGGGATGGGGCAATCTCCGAAAAGCGGCGGGGTCTCTGTCAGGACGAACAATCGCAACTTTGAGGGTCGCTCCGGCACAAAGGACGCCAAGATCTATCTTGTGAGCCCGGAAATAGCGGTGCTTGTGGCTCTGCATGGCGAATTCGTTGACCCTTCGAAATTTGGCATCCCTCCCCGCGCGGAAATGCCGAAAAAATTCCTGATAAACGATAATATGGTAGTCTGGCCGCCGAAAGATGGGCAAGAGGTTACGATCAGGCGGGGTCCGAACATCGGCGATCCGCCGACGATCGGTGAGTATCCAAAGGACCTGACAGCAAAGGTGGCGATAGTCGTCGGCGATAAGATCACCACCGATCATATTATTCCTGCCGGCCAGAGAATGAAGTTCCGTTCGAATATCAAGGCCTATTCGCAATACGTCTTTGAAACGGTTGATCCGACGTTTCACGACCGATGCAAGGAAAATCTGAAGGGCGGTTTTAACAACGCCATAGTCGGCGGCCTGAGTTATGGACAGGGTTCATCCCGCGAACATGCCGCCCTGTGCCCGGCGTATTTGGGCGTGCGAACGGTTTTTGCAGGTTCTATCGAACGCATCCATTTTGCGAACCTGATCAACTTCGGGATACTTCCGCTCATATTCGAAGAAGGTGCCGCAAGACCTTCTGCCGGCGACGTGGTCGTTGTCGAGAACATCAGAAATAAGATAGTCAAGGATAGGGTTATTTCCGTTCTCAACAAGACCAAGGGAAATAGTTTTAATGTGATCTGCGATTTGTCCGACCGTCAACGGAGGATCGTGCTGGCCGGCGGGTTGCTCAATTTTATAAAGGGAGGAATGACATGACGCCAGGATTTGAAAAGGTAGCAGTTCCAAAAAATGGGGAAAGAATAAGCGTTAGCGACGGGAAATTTCAGGTTCCAGATCATCCGATCGTATGTTTCATAGAGGGTGATGGGATCGGTCCGGATCTGTGGAGGGCTTCGCAGAAAGTCTTCGACGCCGCTGTTGAAAAGTCTTATGGTGGCAAGAAAAAGATATCGTGGATGGAGATCTACGCCGGCGAAAAGGCAAATAAAGTGTATGGAAAGGAAGTTTGGCTGCCGGACGAGACGCTGAAGGCCCTGGAATATTTTCACGTAGGCATCAAGGGGCCGCTGACCACTCCGATTGGCGGAGGCATCAGGAGCATCAACGTTTCACTTCGCCAAAAGCTCGACCTCTACACCTGTATCAGGCCCGTCAGGTGGCTCAAGGGGGCGCCTTCCCCCGTTAAGCATCCCGAGAAATTGAACGTGGTCATTTTTAGGGAAAACACCGAAGACGTCTATGCCGGCATCGAATGGGCCGCAGGAACTGAAGAGGCGGACAAGGTGCTAAAATTCCTGAACGATTCGCTCAAAACGAACATAAGGGAGCGGTCGGCAATAGGCATTAAGTCGATGAGCGCCTTTTGCAGCAAGCGGCTGGTAAGGATGGCGATAAACTATGCCAAGCAACACGGCATTTCAAGCGTGACCCTCGTTCATAAGGGCAACATTATGAAATTCACCGAGGGAGGATTTCGCGATTGGGGTTATGAACTTGCGCGTCAGGAGTTCGCTGATGTAACGGTGACCGAAGAGATTGTGACCAAACAATACGGCGGCAAGGTGCCGGCGGGGAAGATCGTGATCAAGGACAGGATAGCCGACAGCATGTTCCAGCAGGCGCTATTGCGTCCCGACGAATATAGCGTCCTTGCCACGCCCAACTTAAACGGCGACTATCTGTCCGACGCGTGTGCCGCACAGGTGGGCGGTCTTGGAACGGCTCCGGGCGCCAATGTGGGCGATACGGTGGCGCTATTTGAAGCGACGCATGGCACCGCTCCAAAATATGCAGACAAAGATGTATCTAACCCTGGTTCGGTCATTCTTTCCGGCGTTATGATGCTGGAGCTTATGGGATGGAACGATGCGGCTTCGGCTATCGTCAGAGCGCTTGAACGGACGATCGGGCAGAAGGTCGTTACCTACGACCTCGCTCGGCAGATGCCGGACGCTCGCAAGGTCAAGTGCTCGGAGTTTGGAACGGCGATAGTCAAAAATCTTTAAAATGCATTTAAAAAAAAGGAGGATCTATGGCTACAGCGATCGAAAAATGGGTAGAAGAACAGGCAAATCTCGCGAAGCCCAAGAATATCCATTGGTGCGACGGTTCCGATGAAGAGGCGCATCGTTTGATAGAGATCGGCCTGAAGGAGGAGGAAATCAACGGCCACAAGGTCTTTTCAGAGCTCAGCAACTATCCGGGTAGCTACCTTCACCGAAGCCATCCGTCTGATGTGGCTAGAACGGAACATTTGACCTTTGTTTGTCATCCCGACAAAGAAACGGTCGGGCCCAACAATAACTGGATGGATCCTGCGTCAGCAAAGGCCAAGATGATCGCGCTTTCTGACGGTTGCATGAAGGGAAGAACTATGTACGTCCTTCCTTATATGATGGGTCATCCCGAATCTTCCTATGCCAAGGCGTGTATCCAGATCACCGACACTTCATATGTTGCAATCAGCATGAGGATCATGACCCGCTTGGGCAAGAACGTTCTCGACAAGATAGGGAACTCGCAGAATTTTGTGAAGGGTTTTCATTCGATAGGGGACCTGGATCCGGAGAAGCGGTTCATCATGCATTTTCCCCTTGAAGGTCTCGTTTGGAGCGTTGGTTCCGGATACGGCGGCAACGCGTTGCTGGGTAAAAAATGTTTTTCGCTTAGGATCGCTTCTTGGTTGGGCCTGAACGAGGGCTGGCTTGCCGAACATATGGTGATCATAGGCATCGAAGATCCCGAAGGAAAGGTCACTTATGTCACTGCCGCCATGCCTTCGGCCTGCGGCAAAACGAACCTTGCCATGCTTGAATCGGCGCTTCCGGGACATAAGGTCTGGACGCTTGGCGATGACATTGCGTGGTTGAACGTCGGCCCGGACGGAAGGTTATGGGCGATAAATCCAGAGGCCGGATTTTTTGGCGTGGCTCCCGGCACGTCCATGAGTACGAATCCAAACATGATACGGATGCTCAAAAAGGGGACGTTCTACCCGACTTTATTTACAAATACCGCGCTTGACACGAAGACGAACGAACCGTGGTGGGAGGGGCTTACCAAAACTCCGCCGGACGATCTTCTCGACTGGCAGGGCAGACCATGGAAGCCGGGTTCTGAAGGCAAGGCGGCTCATGCGAATTCCAGGTTTACCGTATCCCTTACACACTGTCCAACGCTTTCCAAGGAATCTGACAATCCGGTAGGCGTGCCGATATCCGCGATCATTTTTGGCGGGCGCAGAAAACAGCTCATCCCGCTCGTTACGGAAAGTTTCAATTGGGCTCACGGTGTCTTCTCCGGGGCACGTATGGGTTCTGAAACCACGGCGGCCGCGACCTCAAAGATAGGGCAATTGCGCAGAGACCCGATGGCCATGATCCCGTTCTGTGGCTACAATATGGCGGACTATTTTGGGAACTGGCTGAAGATAGGAAAAAAGTGCACAAAGCCGCCGAAAATATTTTCGGTTAACTGGTTCAGGGCGGACGACGAAGGTAATTTTATCTGGCCCGGTTTTGGAGATAATATTCGCGTTCTCAAGTGGATCATCGATAGAACGGCCGACCGTGTTCCCGCGGAGGAGACCCCGATCGGTCTCGTACCGCGTATCAAGGACCTCGATGTAGACGGCATGGACATTCCAAAAGGCAAGCTAGCAAAACTTTTCGAAGTCGATATGAGCGAATGGAAGGATGAGGTGAACGATATTCGCGGTTTCTTGGCCCGGTTCGGGACCCGCCTGCCAAAAGAGCTGGCGGATGAGCTGAAGAACCTTGATGCAAAAGCGCGATAGATCTTTGCGCGAAGTCGTACGGTTCGCGGGCCCTATTTGGTGACGTCGATTTCCATCTCCATGTCCGCTTCCATGTGTCCCGTTAGATGAAAACCGACTTTCTTGTAGATGTGCAATGCATGGCTGTTGCTACCCGAGACCGTAAGCCACATCGATTTGAAACGAAGAATGCGGGCCCACTTTATCGAGGCCTCGCACAGTTTCGTTCCGATGCCGTTATTGCGGTGTTCTTTCATTACAACGACAATGAACTCACAGGATCTATTTGTCGGAAGTTCCATGAGAACCGCATGGCCTACTATCTCACCGCCACCCAGCGTGGCCACAATATGATAACCGCGGCGCAAGAGTCCCTGTAGCCACGCCTTTCTTAATTCGATGTTTAACGGGGGCACTCCCTGAAATTGCGATTCAAAGTCAAAATTCTCATAAAGGTCGATAAGCGAATGGATCAACTCGTTGTTAAGCTCACGAACACAGATCCTGAATCCTCGGCGATCTTCGAACTCTTCGCTTGTATAACTGACATCCGCAATGTTCAACTCGAACTCTATGATCATCGCATTGATTCCACTTTAATTTGATAATTTGTTAAGCGCATTTATGCTGAGGCCTTCGTCAAAGAACTTTGTTACAACAAGGGCCGCCTCGATCGCGACCGCTTCCTGTGCATCATGGGTAGAAGCGCCCAGGTGTGGAGTGGTGATACAGTTCTCAAGTTTGCGAAATATCTCTTCTTTATATGGTTCCTTTGTAAAGACGTCCAGGGCCGCGCCGGCTATAAGCCCCTCTTTTAACGCCACGGCCAGGTCATGCTCGTTGATAATGCCGCCTCGTGCGCAATTGACAAGGTAGGCGGTCTTTTTCATCGTTTTCAATTCGTCCAATGTCACCATATTTTTCGTTTCATCCGTCAGTGGCGTATGGAACGTGATAAAATCAGCCTTCTTGAAAATATCCTCTTTTGGGAGATGTTCAACTCCGAGCGATTCAAGTTGTTCTCTGGAAATGAACGGATCGAACCCAACGATATTCATGTTGAACGCTATTGCCCGTTTTGCAACCGCGCGTCCGATGCGCCCCAGGCCTATTATGCCGACGGTCTTTCCTGCCAGTTCGACCCCCTGAAATTTCTTCTTTTCCCATTCTCCTTCTGCCATAGAACTGGCCGCCTGCGGGATCCATCTGGCGAGGGATAGGATCATTGCAAACGTGAGCTCTGCCGCGGATGTTGCGTTGCCCGCCGGCGCGTTAGCCACCAGAACGCCGTGTTTTGTTGCGGCGCCTATGTCTATGTTGTCCGTTCCAACGCCCGCGCGGACTACTATCTTCAGGTTCTTTCCGGCCTCGATCACATCGCGCGAGACGGTGGAAGCGCTTCTGACGATCAGACCGTCAAATGAAGGCACCTTTTTAATGAGATCCTCATGGGAGAGCGATCTTTCAAATACCACATCAAGCGAAGCGCTTTTTTTAAGTTCCGTCAAACCCGCCTCCGCAAATCCGTCAGTACACAAGATCTTATGTTTCATATTTTCCTTTCGAACTCTTTCATGAATTCAGCCAGAGCCTTTGCGCCTTCGATCGGAAAGACATTGTAGATCGACGCGCGAACGCCGCCTATGGCACGGTGACCCTTCAAGCCAACAAGTCCTTGCAATTCAGCTTCCTTAATAAAACGTTCTTCAAGATCTTCAGTGGGGAGGTTAAAGGTAATGTTCATTATCGAGCGGCTCATCTTCTCCGCGGTTCCTTTGTAGAACGTCGAATTATCGATGGCATCGTAGATAAGTTTTGCTTTTTCAAGGTTCCTTTTTTCGATTCCCTCGATCCCGCCGGATCTTTTTATCCAATTAAGAACGAGCATGACACTGTAGATGGTGAATACCGGCGGAGTGTTGTATAGCGAATCGTTCTCCACATGGGTCGAATATTTCATCATAGCTGGGAGGGGGCGGTGGTTTATTTTTGCAAGGCCGGATCTGATCACCACGACCGTAACGCCGGCCGGCCCTAGGTTCTTTTGTGCTCCCGCATAGATCAAGTCAAACCGGTTCACATCTATCTTATGTGACAGGATGTCGGATGACATATCTGCCACTAGGGGGATATCGCCGGTCTCCGGATATTCATTATACTCGGTGCCGTAGATTGTGTTATTGGTCGTTATGTGAAGATAGCTTGAACCTTTTGAGACCTTGATATCGCCATTTACCGGCGTTTTGTTGAAGTTCGTATCTGAGGATGAAAAGGGCTCGTTAACCTGCCCGAACAGCTTTGCTTCGGCGGCGGCTTTTTTTGCCCAATAGCCTGTAATAGAGTAACCGGCGGATCCGTTAAGCAGATTCATTGGTATCATTGCAAACTGCGTGGAAGCTCCTCCCTGCAGGAAGAGGATGCGATGATCAGCCGGTATCCCCATCAGTTCTTTTAAGAGCGATTTAGCGTCATCCAGTATCTTTCCGAATTCCTTTGAACGGTGGCTGATCTCTAATACGCTCATTCCGCCGAAATTCATAAAATTGTCACGGATTTCTTCCAGCACCTCAAGTGGTAGCGATGCGGGGCCGGCGTTAAAATTGAACACGCGTTGATTTGTTGACATAATGTTAAATTCATATAAAAAAGGCGGTATCATGTCAAAGATAAAACAGTTTGCCGCGCTTTTGCCAGTTCCTTCGCACGCGAAGGATGTTATCAGCCCGCCATACGATGTGATAGATGCCCCCGGCGCAAGGGCGTTCGCAAAAGATAACCCGCGCTCTTTTTTGCATATCACGCGTTCCGAGATCGATATGCCCGAAGACGTTTTTCCATACGATGACAGCGTGTATGAAAATGCGCTTTCGAACCTTAATTTGTTTCAAGAGAAGGGGTTGCTTGTTCGCGATGCCAGCTCTTTATATATCTACAGACAGGTGATGGGCGAACATTCACAGACGGGGGTCGTTGCGCTTGCAAGCGTGGACGAATATGTAAACGGGAAGATAAAGCGGCATGAGCTGACGCGTGAAGAAAAGGTTGTTGATAGAATGCGTCATGCAGACTTCATATCCGCTCATGCCGAGCCGGTATTTTTGGTGCATAGGCGAAATGATAAGGTTTCCCGGCTGGTCTCGCAGGAGACAGCGGAAAAACCGTTGTATGATCTCATCGGATGGGACGGTGTTAGGCATATCTTTTGGCGTGTGAAAGAGGCGGGCGGGGTGTTGGAGGCGTTCGAGGGGTTTGATGCCCTGTACATAGCGGACGGGCATCACAGGAGCGAGTCGGCCGCGCGCGTGCGCGAGCTCAAACGAGGAAGAAATCCCGGCCATATCGGTACGGAAGGGTACAATTATTTTCCTGTTGTGATTTTTTCCGAGGACGAGGTGAGGATATTCGAATATAAATGGGATGGCGATCCGCCAAAGAGGCCTTTGTCGAAATATTCAATGGCTGATGTAATGAAACTTGCCGATGAGGGAGGCATCATGCCGCCAAAATCGACATGGTTTGCCCCCAAGCTGTCCAGCGGACTTTTTATGCATACCTTCTAGGGAGACACGCCGTGTGTAGGCCCCGTAGACGGACTCATTTGAAGACGTGAAGACGGAAACCCACAAGAACCCACAAGACGGACTCATTTGAAACCCACAAGACGCAAAGACGAACCCACAAGACGGACTCATTTGGAGGAGATTGGGTGGTTTTGGATAAGTGACGTGGAGAGGGTGCGGTTCTACGCCGGCAGTTATTTCTAACTCGCTCTTTTCTGATCATTTGTTGATTATAACGCGCCGAGATGCAGGGCGAAAAGCAGTTGCAGACGCACCCGTCCATAGAAATAGAAGAGTTCTACCTTAGCCACGTTTTTGGAAGAGCGCTTACTAGACAGGCGGCGAGATGTTCC